>Ga0080013_1006338_pt1 | contig 10581 bp, 2 predicted proteins | sample ETNvirenome_6_85_FD_69236 | JGI IMG/M metagenome (GOLD analysis project Ga0080013, IMG submission 69236) | Marine viral communities from the Pacific Ocean - ETNP_6_85 (SPADES assembly) (version 2) | ecosystem: Environmental > Aquatic > Marine > Oceanic | place: Pacific Ocean | collected 2013-06-19
GGTTCGCCATCATCGTTAATAGAAACAACTTCAGGTAGATGTTCAGCCGTTAATTCAGCATCAGCAACTAATCCTAATCGTTTCTTCTGCCACTTGTCTTCAGGTCGCATTTCTACACGCTTGGCTTCACACCAATCATCAATCCAAGTTTTTAAATCACCATCAGGCATATTGTATAACGCCTTTTGTCTGTGGGAATTGTCTTCAGGAAAAAGCTCATCCCATACTGAATATTGTTTTTCATAAACCGCATCTTTTGCTTCAACTGCCTCTGATACAAGTCTGCTTTCTGTCACAGCTTCATATTCTTCCATCAAAGGTATCTTGTGCATTACAGGATTACCATCATCATCTTTCTTCGGCTGTCCGTTAGCGTGATACAAAGGAACTTCTTCGTATTGCGGTTCTTCTGTTTTATTAGTAACAGTTTCAGTCACTTCCTTTTCAACATACTTACCGCTTGAGTTTTTCTCAATCACGGTACTGGTGACTTCTTCGTCTACTTCAGTAACCACCACTTTCTGTCGCTCTCCAGCAGGAGAAACTTCCACATCTTCATAGACTGCATCTTTAGCTTCTACCGCTTCTTCAATCAATACATCTTCACCAAATTCTTCCAATACCGCTTCTTTGATTTCATTTGCGGAAACGAATGGTTTGCGATTCCACTTTTGAGCAGGACAGGCTAATACCTTGTCAAGATAACCAGAAGCATCTTCAATGTTTTCTTTATAGACGGCAAGTGAGTGAGTGTCATATCCGTCTGCAATCATATTACCACCACCTGAATTAACATCAAGGAGTTGACCAGGAGCAGTTGTTCCAATCCCGACGTTGCCTGCACTACCATCAACATATAGAATAGCATTACCTTGTCTTCCGTCTCCAACTGCAAGATCTCTATATTGTGTGTTTGAGTCCTGGTATCCCGCATAATTCAGCCACATTATCTCATTCTGGTTTCTTGTGTACCCAACTCCTATAACATTAGAACCATTTAAATAGATTCCATATGTGCCATCGGTTACTTCCAACAATGTACCAGGATCCGTAGTTCCAATTCCGACATTGCCATCTCTGTCGATAGTTAAGGCATCGTTGTCTGTTGGGTCACCACCTACATCATCACTATAAGAAATCTTAAAATTACCATAAGCATTATGATTTGTTCTGAACATCCAGTTTCTTGCATTGGCATGACCACTGGAATCATAATAAATCCCTAACTCTGGAGTAGTTGTGCTATAAACACTTAATAAAGAATCGGGACTATCAGTTCCAATTCCGACGTTGCCGTCTTTGTCGATTGCCATCTTACTATCTGCTAATACTACATTCGCAGCATCTTCGGCACCATCAACACACAAATGTAATTTGCCTACTCCAGACCCATGTGTTTTTTCAAAAATAATAGCACCTTTGGTTTTTGTATTACTTGCCTCATTAACTGTTCGAAAGAATAGAGTTGACTCTACTCCTACAGAATCGGAAGCTGTCTCTATTACTATTGAACCAGCAGATGCATTCTTAACGTGTAAAGTTCCATAAGGACTATCAGTTCCAATCCCGACATTGCCTGTTCCACTATCTATAAAAATTTTTGAATCAGACGCATCCGACGAAGTCCCGATATTAAAATCAGACCCATCTCCAATATCTCCAGAAGCTGGTACACCAATTTGCCAATTAGTAGAGCCATTGGTTTGGTATATAACATGTGCTTGATTCGCAGCGGCATTTTTATCAATTAGTAAACCAGCAGATATGCCATCAAGATGAAGATTTACTGTATCATTCTTTTCTATCTCAAGCATTTGGTCGGGACTATCAGTCCCAATTCCGACGTTGCCTGACGAGTCCAATGTCATAACACGAGTTGGCGGTGCGGCAGAATCTGATTGTTTTGTCCAAAAAGATAATTCACTTTGATAATTTGCTACATCACGACTTACAATAGCAGACCCACCATAAGTATCGGCTGTAGTAGTTAAAAGGATTGATGCTGTATCATTTGTAGAACTACCTCCTACAATAACCAAGTGATGATTGTCCCAATCTCCCAAATCATCCGCTGTGGCATCATTTAAGTCTCTTTCTATATGTAATGAAGCCCCGGGACTATCAGTCCCAATTCCGACCCGTGTTGTCGAGATTGATAGTGCTGATGCTGTGTCTGCACTATCCTGTATATAGTATGCAGTTTCGTCTGTACCTATAGTGTCGTTAGTTATTCTTAATAATTTTAAGTATGTTGTAGCAATGCTACTTCCTGTTAATGCCATAATATTATCCTATGAATCTTCCCAGTCAGATTCTCGATCTTCCCAGTTTTCGTTAATTAAGTTCCAGGCATCATAAGCAGTCTCTATAAACTGCGTACATGATGTCCATATTCTGATTCCTATACCCAGCATTATCTTGAAATCATCAGTTGATATAAATTAAAATCGAATCTAATGTGCTGATGTATAGCACACTTAAAACTACTTCTGGCTGGTATAACGCCAATAAACATAGCCATCGTTCCCTTATGTGTTTAGTATAAGAAAACGATATCGCCTGCACTTACAGCAGACGTTAAACCAGTATCAGTAGCAACTTTAGTTGGCCTTATCGGAATAATAGAGCCACCGTTTAGGTTTTTAAATAATACAGAGACACTATTCAATTCAAAATAGTAATCTCCCGATACTCCGATATAAACCGCTTTAGGTTTTGGTTGGGTTGTTGTGACAGAAATGCTAACGGCTTTTTCAACCGACCCGAGGCCTTTAACAACGGCTATTGCTGATCCACTCATTTTATGATCCTTTATTATGGGACAAAAAAATGCCCCAGGTTTATGCTTAACCCAGGGCAGAGAGTGCAATATGTGGCTTACGCCACACCAGATATTTAGTTAAAAAACAATAAAGGACAAGATGTTTTGTTTTCTACTGAAGAAACATTGGTTGAGCCACTTTGGCTTTTTTCTTCTTTTTCTTTTTCTTCTTTACCTTGAACTTGAATCCAATGGCTTCTCTGATCGGATGCTGGGCTTCGCCTTTGGCTACCTTGACCGCACCAGATACAGTACGCCTTATCGGCCCCACAGGGATTCCTGTTCTGAATTTTGTTATACCTTCCACCATCTCCAGCATAGCCTTAAAGAATGCTTCCATATCTAACTTGTCTTTATCTTTTACTAATATCTTCCCTGCTTTTGCGAAATCATTAAATACATCAAATACCGGAATCTCTCCTGGCTTACCCCATGCTATACCTTTTTTAGCATATTCGATTCCCCAGGCTATGGGTTTCCCCCAGAACATTAGACCAGCCAAAGGCCAGGATGCTAATGTTATCCAAAAATCTTCATCATCCCACTCAAACCCATTGGCAATAAAGGTGAATAGTTGTGGGAGTAATATCGCCCCTACAAATATCTTTCTAATATTTTCTGTTTTAGTCCCACGACCATAATGGAAATTCCTTACTGCTCCGGCAACCATACGATAATACTGGTTAGGAGATGTCATAAACATTGTAAACAGTTTACCAATAGAGCCAGACCGTTGCCACTGACTTAAGTCTTCCACTTCACCTGACTGCTGACTACGCTGTGAAGAAGATTCAAATTTCTTCATGGCAATGGATCCTGCTTCTTCTTTTGACTTTCCCGCTTTAATAGCATTTTTATAGTGATACTTATATACAGGCCACCCACCTAAAAAGATTGCCTGCTTGTCACCCATCTTCGTAAATAAGAATAATAATTGGGTGAAACTATCGCTATCAGTGAACCTTTGCTTCCTGACACTGTTTAGAGTTGATACCATGTCTCTTTCAAAACCTTTCTCGTATCTCATATCTATCATCTTACTTTTAGATAGGGTGCGGTACATCCGTTTAAACTCAATCGGGTTCATCAGTTTGGCAAACTCTTTGGACCAGTCCAGCATTGGTATATCGGACATATATGCTGGGATTGATGCTAACTGTTTCAGGTACACTACAGGGTTAATACCAATGACTGCTTTTGTGAATGCTATACGCCACTTGTCCAGGGATTCAATATTGTTTGATTTATCAACCCCACCCCTGGCAAGGTCATCCATCATTTTATTTAAGACTCGCCTGATCCCTGTCCCATGAAAATTCTTAATAGAATTTGAAACAGAACGGTTCATAAACACACTTCTCATTTCCCGGATTACATCTGTATATGCAATGAAATGTTCCATCTCTGCAATATGCTTATTAAGTATAGCATCACCATCTATCCATACTAATTCTTCCGTATTGGACACCCTGCCTTTCAGACTCCCTGCTGAATGGACTGATGAGAATGTGGATTTAGCATTCTGTAGTGTCACATCACCTTCATCAACTTGTCCACCAACCATTCTCGAAATTGGTGAATAAGCAGGATTAAACGGCATATTCACATAGAATCGCCTTCTGAATGTTTCATTGACTCTTTGGTAATACATGGGATAAAACTCATACAACTGCCAATTTGCCCACTCCATAATCTCTTTTGGTAATTGATCTTCGATCTGACGTTTGGCTTTTTCAATATCCCAACCCATTTTTTCAAAGGTTGGGTGCAAGGTTGGATCCCGGAGTTCCATCCATTTCTTATAGGCTTCGTTATAGGTGAGTTCACTGGTAATAAGTGGACCCTTCATATCATTCTCCATTCCGTCATGGTGGTCTATAGAGATTGTGTTGACTGAATTTTCATTCATCTTACTTCTTAATTTCCACCCCTTGAGCCCGTAGATCTCTTCCAGTTTCTTGATCATTAATGATTGCATTTCTTTTATGCCGTTATATTCAGAAAGCCTGGCCTGTCTTATCTGTGGCATGAAATAATTATTAATAAAGGATTCTAATGGTTTAGATGTCTTATCCAGCCTGGATAGTTTATCAAATATATACTCTAACGATTGTTGTTCACTGTCCAAAGAAGAAAGTTTTTCCTTTATGTCTGCCATGACAGTTCTTTTATTTAGTCCAAGATTCTGGGCTCCACCTTGAGACTGTGGTCCCGCACCACCTGTAATAATATCCAGGATCTCTGAAACAACTTCAAGCATACGTTCCTTGTAGGCCTGCTGTTCTTCCATCACCATAACCCTGCCTTTAGTCACCAGTAAATCGAATACTTCAGTGGCTTTTGTGATCTCTTCCGGAGTCTTATGCTTTATAGCACCAAAAGTCAAAAGCCATTTCTGTTGAAGTAGGTTTTCTTCTGTAGGCTCATTGACCGTCATCACTTTCCCCAGGTCATCTAATAAGTCATCGATTTCTGCCGGGGATAATTTATGATACCTACGAATATCATTAACAATGTCCTGAATATCAGCACCGACTTTACCCCTTACTATTCCACTTACTTTTTTTAAGGTTGCCTTTTTCTTTACGGTTTTGTTCCATTTAGCCAGGGCTGATCGTTTCTGTACTTTATCGATAACCCGATCAATACGTTCTAATGCGGGAGCCAGTTGCTGGGCACGTTTTGCATCCCGTACTTTGGCAAGCAGTCCTGTTACTTCAGATTTCTTATATTCACCAATGGGCATATTGTCCCTGGCGTACTTGGTAATAATCTTTTGCAGTTTCTTGATTTCTTTTTCTTTCTCTACCGCCCCTAAAGTGTATGCCCGCTTGATCCTGGTCTTCAGGTTTGACCTGGTGATGTGTAGATCCTGGATCTTCTTTAATTCTTTTTCTATGGGTGTAGGATCATCAGTCTCTATCTGCTTGATCCGGATAATACCGAACAGATCCATTGCTGTTTTAACAGTGTCATCCGGGTATCCCAGCCGAACCAGATCATTTTCAAAGTTTTTCTTGGTGTAGGATTTCCTGGTTCCCTTTTGTTCCTGGTAGATCTTGGCAAGTGGTGTCACCAGGTTCTTCGGAGCCATATGGAATGAGATCCGGGGATCGTGTGGATTGAATGTGCCCTTGTTGAATACTGATTTGATTTGATTGTTTTTAAATGCAATATAAATATTTGATTCATCAACTGTATCCATAGTTTGATCGTGTGGATCAATCATATTTTTTAATATTACCCCATCATTTACTACCCTTAATTGTTTATCATTCCAATCATTTGACTTATATTTCCATTCTAACCAATCAATAGCATCCTCAAATGTTTGCCCTTCAAATTTTGTTCCATTTAATAATGTTTTATCAAAAACTGCATTTTCAAATCTTTGGTTTTTTATATCTATAATAAATGGGTTTTTAATTGATAAATATACAGGGATAATTTGATGTCCATAATCTTCTGCAACTGTTTGATTATCTGAAAAATAAATACCACCACTTCCAGTTCCTTCATCAAATTCTTCTATTGGTTGATAAGCAGTTGTCCCATGATACACAACCAGTGGCTTGCCATTCTCATCTACTACCTTTGAGCCCTTGAACCATTTCTTAAAGGAAGGTGAGTCAAGTACATCTTCTGTGGATGTCATTTTACTGGCTCTGAATGTAGGCTGTCCCTTTAATGCAGACTCTTTCATCTTGCGAGTTACTGGTATGGAAGGTTGTAATTGTGGTTCACCTGATACAACATCTAACAGAGACATCTCTAACTCTACCTGGTCCACCTTTGCACCCCACTTATTCTGGTTAGACATTTTATTTAGTCTATTCTTAATAGCAAAGTCGTATACTGTTTTAAATCCTTGCCCACCGATTGTCAGGTTATCACCTTCTATGATTCCTGTAGGCTTGTCGCTGTTGCGGATTTGGGTAGCCATCTGCTTACCCAGTAATCCTTCCAGGGTAACCTTCTGACCATTGATGGTTGTTTCACCTTCTAATGGGATTGTATTATTGAATACATTTTCTTTTTTCTTTAGACCATTGATTATAACAGATTTAGTCAATACATCAGGTTGCTGAATTGCCAGATCCTGTTTCTGCCAATGGATCTGATCCACATTCTTTCTTATTTCACTCGACCATCGTTCTACTTGCTGATTGGCTGTGGTCCAGGCAATACGATCAAAGTTGTTCTCACTGGCATAGCGTAGCATCCGCTTCATTATAAGTTCTATCCAGCCATTGTTCTTGAATGGGGCATTAGGAATTTGCCCCCAGGTAGAAGTTATGGCTTTCATTTCTGCCCTGATTTTCGTTTGCTCTTCTATTATTTTCCTAAAAACACCACTTGCATCGAGTTGCTCCCGTGTTTTTTCAGGATTAGCATCATAAATATCAGTTCTATCACCAGATAATTCTTTATGCTTCGCTGAAAGTTCTTTAACCTTTTCTCTTTCTTCCTTTGGGATCTCTTTTTTATATCCCTTCTTCCGACCTTGTGTGTGCCAGTCAGACTGAAGTTCCTCTATGAAGAGAACTTGCTCTCCTGTGGGTGATTTTCGAGTATTAAAGCGTACATGAGCCAATATATTATAATCGGGGAAATGACCTTCTGGGGAGAGAAAAGGATCCCCGGAAAAATCTGTCTGTCTTAAATAACCTTCATATTTTGCTTTTATCGCATCATCTTTCCCCTTCATGTAATCATGTTTACCAAGTTCTTCTTTTTTATATTCTTCAAAGGACATTGGGGTTCCTGGCAATGTCAGCAACAATTCACGATAATCTTCTTTTTCACCGGGGAGTTGGTATTGGGAGTGTGCTGGAGCATCTTTGCGAGTCTCTTTTTCCCATTCTACACTTCTTCTTTGATTAACATAAAATAATGCTTCACGAATTGCATCTTCTTTAGTTTCTTCTGTCACTCCTTGCATACTACTACCATCTCCCCAATATGCAACCCAACCTTCATGCTTCATACCTTTTCTTATTTTAATATCATCAGGTAATTCAGTTAAATCTGCTGGGAATTTCACATCTACTTCACTCTTCATCACATCCTGGACATCGATCTTATTAGCCTGGATCCAGTCCTGGAGTTCTTCTTTGGTGATATTGGGTTTGTTGCGGGTGAGTGTCTCCAGGTCCAGCCACTGTATCTCTTCTGGTTTGACCTGGTTCTTTAAAAGGAAGTTCCCCACAGATTGAGACTTCATTGTGGGGGGAAATTGTTCTGTGACTACTCGTTCTGCTTTAGAGTAGAAGGTGGGGGCTAATCTATAAGACGGTTTTTCTTCCGATACTCTTCTCGTATCCTCTTGAGATCCTTCTTGCTCTTTGCCTGTAGCATCTGATACAGGTACGAGTTCTTCAGAATCTTTGAAATATCCCTTTTGTTTTGCTCTTTCATTTGCTGACCTACTATAATTTATTCCTTTATTAAAATTAATACCATTCTTTTCGTAATAGTATTTTTCGTGATACCATATCACTGCTTGTATTTGAGATTTTGTATAGTCCTTATTATTTCTTTTATTAAACTCTTCTGTAAGTTCATTTACGCCTTGCGAAATAAGATCCCACTCACCTGGATTTCTTGGAGATTCTTGAAGTTCGCCTGACTGCTTATTAAATGGTGTCCCCATATGCCTATTATACCATCTACTCATCCATACATCGATCACAGCATCCTTGTTTAATTCAGAAAAAGCCAGACCAAAGTTTCCAATTTTTCTACCAAAGATATGCATTCCTCTATATTCTTTATCATTTCTTTTCTTTTGATCTTTACTTACACCAGGCATCCCATTACCTTGCTTATATGTCCCAGAAGCCCAAGCCATTTCGTGAATCTCTATGCCAGATTTAGGCTCTAACAACCATTGTTCTGCACCTTCTACTCCAAGTTGGTCAATAATATACTGTAATCGATTCATTGATTGACCAATTACCCCTGGTCTTGCACCACCTAATTGTCTACCATTATCTAATTTTAAAACTTTAATTGGCTTTTTTATATCTCCAGTTGTCGTACTATCTACAATAGGAAATGAATTATTCTTTACAAAATGGTCCAATACATCTGCTGTATCATTATATTGACCAGGTACTCTTTGGCCATTGGATGTAATTGCTATTATAGCAGTAAATAATGCTGGATGATCTTTAACATAAGGCGTTTCATTTGCCAATATATCAATTGCAACCCTTATGTCATTAAAATACCATTCTATTGCTTCATCAAATTCTTCTTTATTTGTTTTTCCAAACTCTTCTATTTCAGGTAAAACATCTCTCTTTAATCTTTTAATTCTGTTTTTTATCTGACCTTTAGAAAGTTTTTCATCTTTTGCCGGAGCCCTTAATGCTGGTTTGGTTCGGAGTTTTTCCATTCCTTCTGCAATAGACATACGATAACTAATCCTGGGATCTTCTTGGCTAAACTCTCCTTTATTAAATATGGATTTAATTTGAGTAGGTTCAAAAACTGTATATATATCACCTTCTTCGCCATCCCATATAACAATAACACCATCATAATTATCATCTTTAAATTCTTGAATTTGTTTACTATCCCAATCAAAATGCCTTCCATCTGTTTTACCATTAATTATATAAGGATTTTTTATATTAAGATAAACTGGAACAATATTTTGCCCTTTTTGTTCACGAATAAACCTACTTGCAAATTCAGAATTACTTCCAAAATATGCAGGAGTTTTAAACTCATTAAATGATTTATTAGTCCCATGATACACAACCAGGGGTTGGTTGTTGCTATCTACTACCTTTGAATCTCTAAACCACTTTTTAAACTGCGGAGTAGATGTTATTTCTTTTTGTTTTGCAGGACTTACACGATAAGTAGACTCTTTCTTACTCTCTTTAGCCTGTTGGACCTTCTCTCCAATCTTCTTAAAGTCAGTGGCTTCTTCCAGTTTCTTTAATAATGAATCACTTACTTTCCCTGCTTTAATGTGTTTTTGGAGTCTAATGGAATCTGCGAGAAGGAGTTTAGCACTTGCAATAAGTTCATTAAAGATTTGCTTGAGTTTGGCTCCGATGGATTCGTGGACTTTGCCTTGAGTCGCAAACCGTAATGCCATCGTACTGAACCATTCTTTGTTTGACTCGCTGGTATTCGCTTCGCCTGTGGCTTCATGGTATTTTCTCCTGTCTTCAGTTATCTCATTTTCCCAGGATTCGGATTCTTGGGTATTTTCATTAAAATCATCTCTGTTTTGAGATTCTGCATTATATGACACTTCAGCCATTTCTTCACTGACTGCTACAAATTCATCTGCTAATCGTTCTTCTGTTCCTGCTGTTGATAGTCGTACCACAAATCCTGATGTACGACCCGTGATCATTATTTCTTTTGGATCTGTATTTTCATCAATCCCATGTTCTCTTAATATTTCTTTTGCCCGGTCTTCTGATAATCCTTCTTCTTCGATCTCATCTGCCAGTGTACGGTCCAGGTACTCCCTTTCTACTTTAACAGCACCACCAGTCATTTCATTAATTTTATTGATCAACGAACCAACAAAATCTTTACCTTCCATCTGTTGCTGTTTAATATTTGCCCTGGCTCCTGCTTCCCTGAACTCTTTTTCTGTTTCCGGGAATTTCTCCATCTCCAGGTTCCTGCGGATCATTTCCTTACCCAGATCGGATTGTGGATCTATCTCACCTGTTTCCTGGCTGATGCCAAGTTCCATTGCTTCTTCTTTGGTAAGGGATCTGGTGAAG
>Ga0080013_1006341_pt1 | contig 10578 bp, 8 predicted proteins | sample ETNvirenome_6_85_FD_69236 | JGI IMG/M metagenome (GOLD analysis project Ga0080013, IMG submission 69236) | Marine viral communities from the Pacific Ocean - ETNP_6_85 (SPADES assembly) (version 2) | ecosystem: Environmental > Aquatic > Marine > Oceanic | place: Pacific Ocean | collected 2013-06-19
TACAACAATCTCAAGGAAGTATACAGTAGGAATTTCAACTCCTTCCTTAGCTGGTAATCCTGGTGATGTTGTATTTAATGCTAATCCTGCTTCCGGTGGTTATGCTGGATGGGAATATACCACTAATAACGAATGGCAAAGATTTGGTGGAGTAAGTAATACCAGCGAAGAACTTTCACCACTCTTTGATAGAGTTGGAGTAACGACAACTGGTATTAATAGTGATGCAAGGTTCCAAGTTGGCACAGGATCCACAATATTTGTTGTTGGCGATGGTGTTGGTATTGGAACTTCAGTTACGTCACCATATAAACTTCACGTAATTGGAGATACTAATATTGTTGGTGTACTTACTGCAACTAACTTTGTTGGAGATGGTTCTGGATTAGTTGGTCTTAATACAGCATTATTTGGATGGACGAATAGTGTAACTGGTGGTGGTGTTTCATTCTCTTATAATACTTATCTTGGATTCTTGGGTATTGGCACTGCAACTCCTGGATATAACCTTGAACTTGGTGATTCTTCTAATGGAACAGGATCAGACTTGTATGTTAATGGATACTCATACTTTGCAGGTCTAACAACAACTACTAATCTTAATATCTCTGGAATTCTAACGGCATCTAATGCAAACTTGATTGATGCAAATATTACCGCAGGAATTGTAACTGCTACTGGATTGGAGGTTGGTACTGCTGCAACTGCTATTACTGTTACAGGATTTAGTGTTGGTATTGGATCAACACAACCTACAGCAAAACTTGATGTCCAAGGTGCTCTTAAACTTAAGACATATTCTGAGAATGTTGAAGAACTATCAATTTCTTCAAATGTTGTAACAGTTGATTTAACAACAGCACAAACGTTTACTTTATCAGTAACAAGTGATATTAATGAATTTAAGATAACTAATATTCCATCAGGTTCAACATCATTCAGTTTGAAAATAACACAAGACTCTACAGGTAGTCGTGCTGTTGGTATAGATACATTTAAGGACAGTGGTGGTAGTGCCATACCATTATATTGGCCAGGTGGTGGCATCGTTCCAATAGTAACTCAAACAGCAAGTAAGACTGATATGTATTCATTTAAGACATTTGATGGAGGAACTACCTTCTTAGGAGTCGTCGGAGGTCAGAACTTCGCCTAATGGAAAATCAACAACAGAGGAATATACCGACAGAGCTTCAGATTAATGGTCCAATATTATCATTTATCACTGATCCTTCAAATATAACAGTTGGTATTGGACAAACAGTAATTTTTACTGGTCTTGCGACTGCTACTTTTCCAACACAAGTTCCTGCTAATGATGCTGTTGGTATGGGGACAATTGCATATAGATGGTATGAAGTTGGTAATGGTGCATTAAGTGATTTTAGTGCTCCAACAAGTGCAATTGTTGGTTCTGGTACTACATTCCTTCAAATACATAATCCACAAATTGTTGATAAAGGAAGACAATTTTATCTTGGAGCAGATTATGTTCCAAATTATCCTGTTCCTAATGTTGGATTTGGAACAACAACACCGATTACTCCAAATGCACTTAATGAACCGCATTTTTCTAATAGTGCATCATTAGATATATTTCCAGAAATTATAATTGATACTCAACCATCTAATATAACAGTTGGTGAAGATTCAGTAGCAAATTTTGCTGTAGATGCACGATTGAGTGGTGAGGGATATGGATCTATAGCATATCAATGGAGAATTAATGGAATTAATGTTAATGATGGAACATATGAAACAGGAAAACAATCAGTTGTAAATGTAGATAAGTATCAAGTTTTAGCTCTTCCTTTATGGAATGGTGGAGCAGGAAATGCATTAAACTTAATAGATTATTCTGAGAATATAAAAACAATAACTGAGGGTAGTACTGATCCATCATGGAGTGGAACTGGTTCGGGTGGTGGTGGAACTCCTAGTTGGGTAAGTACAGGAATTGCTACTGGAAATTTCTATGGAGGAGCATCATATTTTAATGGTGGTGAATATGATTATTTAAATGTTTCTGCAAGTGAGGATTTTAATTTTGGAACAGGAGATTTTTGTATTGAATTATGGATTTGTCCTCAACCTGGATATCATACTTGGGAAGTAATGGTAAATGTTGGTAATGGATATTATGGTAATGGTGGAACATGGTTTACATATCTGAGAAATAGCACAGATACAAATTTTTATGTTGCAAATATAGACGGTTACACTACAGTTTCAACTGTATTGACTTCTGAGTTTGATGATGGAAATTGGCATCATGTTGCCGTTACAAAGCAAAGTGGGGTTATAAAATTCTTCTTAGATGGTCTAAACAGGACTATCGATACTTTAAGCGAAGATTTCTGTAGCAAACCATTTGGATCCTTAAAATCTGGATATATTGGAATGGAGCATCTTGATGGTTTCGCTTCCAATGGATGGTATTATCCATATGCTTATATGCAGGATATTAAGGTATATAAGGGTATATCTAAGTATACTGAACAATTTTCGCCATCAAAAGATTCTATAATAAATTTAAAAAATTTACAGGATTATAGTTCTTTAACAACTTTGAGTCGAGATTATGATGGATATCCAAAGGAAAATCTTTTTGATGGAGATTTGGAAGATTCTATTTACTTGTGGACAGACACTGCTGATTATGTAGAAGTTGATTTTTCATCTCTTGATAATGGAGGTCTTGAAGTTGTTTCTACTGTATCGATTTATGTTGCATCTGCTTCTGCTGCTGGTAAAGCAACTTTAACAGACACTAATGGTAGTGAGACTGATTTTACTTTAAGTAGAACTACTGGTTGGCATGAACTTAGTTGGACTGCATCTACACTTGCTAAAATTAAAATTGAGACGGATGAAAGTTCAAGTAATAGTTTTAATCCATCTGCTATAAAAATTGATGATAAGATATTATTAGATCCTATTCAGATTGTAAGTGATTACACAGAGGGATATCCTGCTACCTTGGCATTGCCATTGTGGAATAAAGATGGAACAAATAGTTTAAATAATGATGATATTTCTACAGGTGCTCAGACTGTAAGTCAATGGGGAAGTGTTAATTTACCATCATGGGCATCTACTGGTGGCAAATGGTATATGGGATATGCAAACTTTGCTAAAACTGAATCTCTTGAAATATCAAAAGGTGGTCAAGTAACTGATTTTAATATTGGACTTAGTGATTTCACTGTAGAATGTTGGATTAATTTTGACGAAGAAAATCATATTGATGATATTTTCTCCACTGGTCCTTATGGATTTAATCAATTAACTATTAGAAAGAATATTACTTCTCAACTTGAAGTTTATTGGTCTGGTACTGATCATGTTATATCTGGAGGTTCATTTGCAATAAATCAGTGGTATCATATTGCGGTAACTAGACAGGCCGGCCTGTGGAGACTCTTTATTGATGGAACAATGGTGGCTCATAGACTTGTTGATAGTATTGATATTGCTGCAAATGTTCCGGTTTTGATTGGACAACAAAGTGGAAATAAGTATCCTTTGAATGGCGGAATACAAGATTTTGTTGTATATAATAATCTTGCGAAGTATACTGAAGATTTTATACCAGCTCAGAGGTCTATTCTTTCATATAATCGGAATTTTACTACAGTAACTGGATCTAAAACTAGTAATTTATCTACTATACCCTCAGATAGGGGTGCAGACATAATTGATTGTGTTTTATCTAATCCATTTACAACTACAGTAGTAACAGATCCTGCTAAATTGATTGTTACATCTGCTAGATCAGTTCTTCAAATAGAAGCATATGATGGAACATCAACTGCATCATTGGCTTCATATAATTTGGATGAAGAATCATTTTCTATAAGACACAATATAGAAATTGGAGATAGGTGGGTACTTTCGGATGAGATTTGCTTCTATTCTCCTGAAAAAGATATGGAGATTGAAATGGATTTATATGGCGCACAGGGTGGTATCGGACGTGATACTCAGTTTCGCACGGGTCAAGCTTTACTTGATTGGGCACACGATCCTACTCATATAGGCGGAGACGGTGGATATTCTAGGATTAGATTTACAATGAAAAAGAATGAAGAGTATATCTTAAAAGGTATAAAATCTAATGCTGCACTTTTCTTATATCGGAAAGCATCACTAATTGCTGTTGTTGCTGAAGGTGGTGCTGGAGGTGGTGGAGGTGGAGGTATCCAAATACCTGTTGGATTAGATGGTGGTAAAGGTGGCGGTGTTAATGTTGCAGGTGAAGATGGTATGGGAAGAGATGGTGGTGCTGGCGCACCAAGAATTGAGATTGGTGAATTAGATATGTATGGAAGATTTGGCACTCGTAGTAACATGCCAGGAGGTGATGTTTATCCTGATGATCGTGTGCGGTCTGGGTTTGAACATACTGGTAAAGGAATAAGTGGGGGTGGTCTTTGGGCTGTTAATGCGAAACCATGGACCATCCACAGAAAGTGGGGAGAGTATGGACAAACTATTAAATGTACTAAAGGTGTTTATTGGAGAGAGCAAGGAAAATCTGCCTGTGATGATTTAGGAACGATTCAGTATAGAACAAAAGATGGAACTGTTGTAACTAATAGTGCAACAATTGATAGAGGATTTAAGTCTGGATATGGTATTAATACCACTGGAGATTATGGAATACTGGTTGGAATGAATTGGGGAGGAACTGGTGGAAATGGTGCAACAGGTGGAATTGGTGGTAGTAGTATTAACGGTGGTGGAGGCGGTGGATCAGGATATTCTGATGGATCAATTACTATTGTAGATACAAAGCTAGGTGGAAGTGCTGGTAATGCAAAAGTTATCATTCGTATCGCTGATCCTGACACGATTGTATCATCAACCACACTTGAAGAAGTATCATTCTCTGTTGGTAGATCTGCAGCATACTCTAATACGATTACCTTTGTAAAAGAAAGTGGAACCGGACCTGATAGAATTACGTTTGGTCCTAATGCAGGAACTGTAAGTGTTTCTTTAGTTGCTGGTGCAGTTTACACAAGAGAAAGTGTTTTGATTAATGGTGCCGCTGGTGGAAATGTAAGATTGAGTGGTGGAGTTCTTCAGTTAGAAGATTCCACCGATGGGGATTATAATGACCTAACAGTCACTCCAAATAAAGGCAAGTTTACAAGTGCTTCTAGATATGAGTTCACTTAGATAGTTGTATAAATAGATAAAGATTAAACTTGCGGGGGAGAGTGAACCCGAATGGCTATTAATAAGAATTTTGTTGTAAAGAATGGCCTTGAGGTCAATACTCAATTACTTTTTGTTGACGCCGATTCAAATAAAGTTGGTATTGCCAGTACTGCTCCAAGTGTAGAACTTGATGTTCGTGGTGGTATTGCTGCTACTAATACTAGTGTATCTGGTGTTAGTACTGTTATTCAGGGACTTAGAGTCGGTGATGGAGGTAGCGTACTTTCTGTTACTAATGTTGCTGCCGGAAGTTCAGTGGGTGTTGGAACCACATCCCCAGGTTTTCTTCTAGATGTTCGTGCTCCTGGTGCTTATGCGACAGGAACAGGTGTAACAGCACTCTATGTTCAGGGTGATGCAGTAATTACTGGTGATATTAGTATTGGTGATGACATTAGTTTAGATTCTGCTTCTATTGGAAACTTAATTGTTTCTGGGATGTCCACATTTAGTGGAAATATTGATATCAATTCTAATGATGTTAATGTATTTGGTAATTTACAGGTTGATGGATTAGGTGCTCCTACTGGTGTTGGAGTTACTCTTGCAGCTGCTGGTGGAATTACTACTACTGGTGGTGATTTATATGTTGGTGGTGACTTATATGTTGCTGATGATGTTGTATATGACCAGGTAACTGGTAGAGAAATTAACATTTCTGGTGTTGCTACTGTTGGCACTCTTGATGTTACTGGAAATGCTACGGTTGGTGGTGCTTTAACTGTCACTGGTGGTATAACTGGTTTCTCAACAACACTTAATGCTGCTATTGGAGTTGGTTCTGAACAAACTTACGTTGGTAATGGCGTAACTGCAATTTATTTTGCATCAACCAATGGAACAGCATTTAATGTAGTCTCATCTGCAAATACTGCAACCGTTACAGTCACTCCAGGTGCTTCACTTGGAATGGTTCTCGCCCTCGGCGGTTAATAAATAAACATAACAAGTAAAAAACAATGGCAGAAGCTTTTTCAAATTCATTAAAAAGAGCAGTAGGAATTGTAAGTACAAGTTCCTCTGGATCGATTGGAGTATATGCTAATCATATCAGCGGTATATCAACTACCAATGTTTCCGTTGGAGATTTGGTTGATAATGCTCATTATATCGCAGGAACAAAAGTTACTGGATATGGAGCAACTGCTGGAACTGTTACTGTAGATCAACACTCAACTAATAGTGCTTCGGCAACCAGTCAAAGTATAACATTTCTTGGAGTTACTACAGCATATACTTCTACAGCAAAGAGTATTTTGATTGGTGGTACATTTGCTAATAATACTGGTAATTCAGTAAACCTAACAGTTGAGGTTTATGATAATAGTTCTGCTGGTACGGCACACTCAACTGCTCAACTTGCGTGTAAGATTCCGGTTCCTACTGGAAGTTCTTTCGTTATTAGTGATGCTGGTAAGACAGTATTAGAAGCAAGTGATTCAGTAAGAGTTTATTGCGATACTGCAAATGCTATTGATGTTAATCTTGCACTCTTAACAGGAGTTAGCTAATGGCAGATAAGAGCGGTTATATAGGAAGAAATCCGGGTGATTCATCGGTAACTGTTGCAAGACAGACTTTTGAACCCTCAGGTGTCCAGACAAACTTTACTTTTGCATCTGGATATGATCCTGGTTATATTGATGCATATTTAAATGGTGTTAGATTAGTTAGATCATCAGATTATAGTGCATCAAATGGGTCTACTGTAGGACTTACAAGTGCTGCTCAAAATGGAGATATTCTAGAATTAGTTGCATACAAAGCATTTAATCTTGCTGCGGTTAGTAATGCTACAGGAAACTTTACTGTTGGTGGTGACGCTTCTGTTGGTGGCGAGTTAAGTGTTACTGGTGTTTCAACATTTACTGGTGATCTTTATGTTGGTGGTGACTTATATGTTGCTGATGATGTTGTATATGATGAGGTTGTTGGTAGAAATATCAATATTAGTGGTATTGGTACTATTGTAACATTAAATTCTACAACTACTGTAGTAGGTTCTGCTGTAACTATTTCTGCTACTGGTGTTAATGTTGCTGGTATCGTAACAGCAGAATCTTCATATGTAGGATCTGCAGTAACAACTGATTCTCAAGGTGTCCGTGTTGCTGGTATTGTAACTGCATCTAGTTTTGTTGGCGATGGTGCTAATTTAACTGGTGTAATTAGTGGTATTGAGGTTCAGGAAGAAGGATCTCAAGTTGGAACTTCTATTACAATGGTCAATTTTGTTGGTTCCGATATTACTGCTACTGCTGCTGGTAGTGCGTCAACAATTACAGTATCTGTAACTGTTCCAGCTGGTTGGAATGAACTTGATGCTGCTTTATTTAACTAAATAACTTAAAAGTATATAACAATGTCACTTCAAAGAACAAAATTATTAGATATCACTTCCGTCATAGGAATCTCAACAGTTGGTATTTTTACTGTTGGAGTTTCTACTGTAAGGCAAGGAGGTGGAGCAGTTGGAATTGCTTCTACTACTTATTTGAGAAGTGTTATTATGCATAATACTGGTGTGGGAACAGCAAGAGTAGGACTTTATATTAATCCAAATACACCATCTGTTGTAGGATATGGATCGACAGCACAAAGAGTTTTGAGAGTAGATGTAGCACCAAATGAAACGACATTCTTTGAATCAAATTATCCAATTGTATTAACTCACCACGATTCTATTGCAGTTGATGTTAATGCTCCAGATAGTGGTGGAGTTGGAGTTGGATCGATGGTTAATTTCATCTTAAATGGTGATACAGACATCTCATAAAGAGGATTTAAGATGGGCATTAAATCCAATAGTATATTAGCATCATATTTTAATAGGTTTGGAGCATCTGGGACACTTGCTCCTGGATCTTACGTCGGTGACATAGCTATAGCACACTATTCTGATCCTTGCATTAGTGTCTATCGTTGGACTTCAGGTACAGGTTTCGGTACTAAATATTCAGATCCCTCAACCTTACCAGGATGGGGCATAGCCGTTGCCTTTAGTCCTGATAAAGCAGATATAGCTGTAGCACACAATACTTCTCCTCACGTTGCCGCCTATGCTTGGTCTTCAGGTTTTGGTACTAAATATGCAAATCCCTCAACTTTACCGGCAGGCTTTGGTACAGGAATTGCCTTTAGTCCTGACGGAGCAGACTTAGCTGTAGGACACTGGACTTCTCCTTACATTAGTGTGTATCCTTGGAGTTCAGGTTTTGGTACTAAATATGCAAATCCCTCAACTTTACCTGGAGGCGTTGGCTACGAAGTTGACTTTAGTCCTGACGGAGCAGACTTAGCTGTAGTACATGCTGGTACTCCTTACATTAGTGTATATCCTTGGAGTTCAGGTTTTGGTACTAAATATTCAGATCCCTCAACTTTACCACCATCCACTGCCTTCGGAGTTGCCTTTAGTCCTGACGGAGCAGATATAGCTGTAGGGCACAATAATTCTCCTTACATTAGCGTATATCCTTGGAGTTCAGGTTTCGGTACTAAGTACTCAGATCCCTCAACCTTACCGGCAGGCAATGTCAATGAGGGTGGTGTTGCCTTTAGTCCTGACGGAGCAGATATAGCAGTAACACACGATACTTCTCCTTACGTTAGCGTCTATCCTTGGAATTCAGGTTTCGGTACTAAGTACTCAAATCCCTCAACTTTACCGACAGGCAAGGGGATGGGATCTGCCTTTAGTCCTGACGGAGCAGCTATAGCTGTAGCACACCTTACTTCTCCTTACATTAGTGTGTATCCTTGGACTTCAGGTACAGGTTTCGGTACTAAATATTCAGATCCCTCAACCTTACCAGCAGGCACTGGCAGAAATATTGATTTCACTGCATAGCTTAATTCTATTAATATCTATTATGAACAAACTTCAAACTCTTCAAGCATCTCTTGATCCTCGCAATGATGAGATTCTAAATTACCAAATTAACATAGACAACTACACACGCGCTATCGATAAAATTAATACTCAATACGCAGATAATCCTGACTTAATTGAGTTCCGTGATAAGTTAGCCACTGAGGTTAAAAATCATATAACTGAGCAATTAAAATCAATTATTATCCGTGATGTAATAGCAGACCAAATTAATGAACTGGAGACAACCTAATGTTTTACGCTAAACTTGACGCTGACAACAATCGTAATGAATAAATAACTCAAAAGTAATAATAAGATGGGAATTAGATCACAAGGTAATCCAATAGCAAGTTTCTTAGATGTATGGTCTAATACTGGACTTGATGCTGTAGCTGCTTCTTCTGTTGGCGATATTATTTCCGCTACAGGCGGAACAGAATCAACATCTGGTAACTACAAAATTCATACATTTAACGCTTCAGGTCCTTTTGTTGTATCAAAGGTATCTCCTTCTGCTCCTGAAAATGTTTGTGATTATCTCGTAGTTGGAGGAGGCGGTTCGGGTCCTGCTACAGGTGGCGGTGACGGTATTTCAGGCGGTGGCGGTGGCGGAGGATTTAGATTTTTTGCTAGTCCAGCAAATCCACAATCAGGAAATCCTGCTTCACCATTAAATGCTCCGGCAGGCATTACACTTGCAGTAGGACCATATGCAATTACAATAGGTGCAGGTGGTGCAAAAGGAACGGCACCAACAGGTTGGACTAGTGGTTCTGATTCAGTATTCAGTACAATCACATCTACTGGTGGCGGTAGAGGTGGTCGAGGAGATCCGAACGCCAATGGTCAACCTGGAGGTTCTGGTGGAGGAGGTGATAATGGATCACCAAGCACAGCAGGTAGTGGTAATACACCACCATTTTCTCCAGCACAAGGTACAAATGGAGGCGCAGGAGCAATGTCATCTGGCGGTGGTGGAGGCGGTGCAATATCGGCTGGCACAGCAGGAGGTACTTCAGGAGGTGATGGCGGTGCAGGTGCAGGTGTAACAGGATTTGGAACATCTGGTGAACCAAGTGGTGGAAAATATTATTTCGCTGGAGGCGGCGGTGGCGGAAACGGTAACGCAAACCCTGGTAACCCAGCAGGTGCTGGTGGTTTAGGTGGTGGAGGTGCTGGTCTTGTCCCTGGAGATGGTACGCCAACTGATCATCCTGGAACATTAAATACAGGCGGTGGCGGTGGTGGCGGTAGCGATTTAAACCCTAACGGTTCAGCCGGCGGTGATGGCGGTCCAGGAATTGTAATTATAAGATATAAATATCAATAGGTGGTTCTGGTATTGTTATCGTTGCTTATCCCGAGTAGTTGACACCTTAAAAATATTCTTATATAATCTATATTATGAAAGCACCGTTATTTGAGTTCCCCTCATATCAATATAATATTAGTGACTGGGAATTTAAGAAGAAGGGATT
>Ga0080013_1006342_pt1 | contig 10575 bp, 13 predicted proteins | sample ETNvirenome_6_85_FD_69236 | JGI IMG/M metagenome (GOLD analysis project Ga0080013, IMG submission 69236) | Marine viral communities from the Pacific Ocean - ETNP_6_85 (SPADES assembly) (version 2) | ecosystem: Environmental > Aquatic > Marine > Oceanic | place: Pacific Ocean | collected 2013-06-19
AACTTCCTCTTCGAAAGCTCTGTCAGAAGATTCTTGAACGTATATTTCAGCATGTTGATTTTCATACCGTTTGTATTCCAGACCAAATAGTGCATTTAGGCCTGGCTCTAGTTCTTTAACTAGCTGTGCTCGTGATATTGCCATTTTCTATATACTCCTATTTATTATGATTGTAATTCAATCAGGTTTAGAACAACTACTACGGATGTGTAAGCAGCAGTCATATCCGAATTTGACGGATCTTCTGCTAATCTTAACAATCGCCATGTGGCTGCGTCCGCACTTGTATCGTTGATATCTAGAGTAGCTGAAGACTTACCAGTAGTTGTACTACCAGCAGAGGCATTCATGTCATACGTTTCTAAATATCCAGCTTGTGCGAGCGTGTCGTCAGTCGATACTACATATAATTGTTGTGGGTTATCGTATACGAAAGCAGTTATGTCTTCTGAATTCGCAGGGGTTACTTGTACATAATGGTTCGACCATGTCGGCTTCAAAGTTGTAGCCGCATTGTAGAAGATTCCATTTAGTACTCCCAAAGTAGGATTGTCTGCGGTCTGTTGACCTTCAGTTACATACCCTGCTGCGGAAGAAACCTGCCCACCACTATATATTGTAGTAGCATAGTTTGCATCGATAAAGTACTTACCTGTGCCTGAAGTCGCTGGAGTTGATCCCAACGTTCCTGCCGCAATAAGTCCAAAACCTTGCGTGTTACTATTTGCCATAGTTTGTTACTCCTATGTTTACAGTTTTACCTGTAAACGGTTAATTTAAATCGATGATAGGGAATTGGTTGTTATCCCGAGAAAACTAGGTCTTCTTTGTACCACCGAAGGTTACACGAGACTGCCTGTCAATATTGATAGGCATCCTCTTATCCTGCTCCTTCATAAGATCGTGTTCTATAGCTTCGTTTTGGTCTGTATGACGTCGTGTCATATAGTCTGTACGTTGCTGCGCAATCTCTTCTGGAACCTTTGCAAGCAAAAGGCCACCGACCCCTACTACCCCCTTGTATCGACCTTCGTCGATGACTGGATAATCTGAAGCATTTTCGATTTCTTCAGAACGAACGAGTTCATAACCTTCTCTTATTCGTCCTTGGATATTTTTCGTATCCTGAAATCCTGCAACTTCAGCTCTGATCCATCTGTACCTAAATCCTTTAGGCGCAGGAGGTGCATCTAGAGATGATGGAGGAACCCACACTTTTGGTCTTTCAGATTTGGACCGTGTTTGGCTCGCACGAGGTTGTTTTGTATCTTCTTTTTTCATACGCTTATACTACTCCCTTCGTGTTTTTTAATTGTTTTGCGTACTCTTCGAGTGGCACTCCTAATTTTTTCGCAATAGCGACCTGTGAAGAAGTGAGTCTCACAGTTTTGCGACCAGGCTTCACGCTTCTTTTTGCAGAAGCGACCGTCTGAACGGGCTCGGTCGTATGCTTATTATCACTCTTATCAAATTTATGCGGAAAGTCAACACGAATTCTTTTATCTACTTCAGCATAATATTCATCCGATTTAGGATCAAAACCTTCCTTGTCTACTAAATCTTTATGAATTTCGAACGCAGTAAATGTCATGGCTCGATCTTGACCAAACCATGTGTTTCTCGAAGCCCAAGCATCAGCCTGTGGATCCGAAGCAGGGAGCTGAGAAGAAGGTTGTTGAGGTTCTCTCACATCAGCAGGTTTTGCTGGTGTCTCTTCTCTTGTCTCTTTGCTTTGTTGTAATCTAGCATTATCAAATGCTAAAGTAGCGATCTTCTTATTGGCTTCAACTTGTGCTTTAGCGTCTCCAGATTCAATGGCTCTAGCCAAATCTTTTTGGGCAGAATCCATTCCTTCCTTAACGCTTGACTCAAACTTTTTGATATAATCAGAGTCAGTTCGCTCAAAACGTTTCTCTAACGTTTGTCGACTTGTTTCAGCCGCTCTTGCATATTCCGTAGCTGCGTCTCTTTGCCTTTCGGCTTCACGCATCTTACGGGTAAGTTTTGCAATACGAGACTGAACCCCCTTACTATATTCTTCAAGTTGTTCGTCGTCCTTTTTTTGTTCTTTCTTAATTTCTTTAACGGTCTCTGTTACTTCTTCTTGTGGTTCTTGTTCCGTGGCTTCAGTCTCTACGACTGCTTCCTCTTTTACTTTTTCTTCCGCAACATCAACCTCGGCCCCTGGGCCAGATGTATCAATGTCTACCGATTTCTCACTCGGCTTCTTCGTTTGTTCTTCAGGCATAGTTTCCTCCTATGATTAATATTCATGCAAGAGATCCTCTGGACTCTTGATGGTCGCTAAAACTTCGTCGTCATTTAGCATACGTATCTCCCCACCTTCAATTTTAATTCTGGATCCAGCATATCGGGCAAACATTACCCAATCTCCCTTCTTGCACCATGGACCTTGAGGATAACGTTCCTTGTCCTGGTAGCACTGTGGACCCATTGCCAAAACTAGACCGCATTGTGAAGCTACTTGTTGTCGTTCTAAAGTAGCCTCCGCTAATACTAATCCACCTTTGGTTTTATCCTTCATTCGATAGGGTAAAACTAAAAGTCGCCAACCTGTTGGTTTGGGTAGGTTTTCATCTTGGCGTTTGTATTTTTCTTCTAATGCTGGTTTATGTTTGGGGAGGTCTTGGTTTGATGTCGATGACTGTTCCTTCATTTTTTTGCTCCTTGTTATCCAGCAGGTTAGAGAGTTCCTGTCTTGTTGCCTCTAAGGCGTTTATCTGTCCTATTATATAATTGTATTTTTCCATGTTGTCAATACCTCCTGAAGTAACTGACAAAGACAACGTCTGAAGACGCTGTGTGATGAAACGATTGAGTTGTACAATAGTGCTTTCTAGATCCATTAATTCTTTCTTAGGGTTTTATTTTATCTCCGTAAAAGGTTTCTAAACTCTTATTATTAACTTTAACATCTCCCAGTTTACTGTTCATATAACTACCATTATAAGGAGTATTAACCCCTTTAGGTGTCATTAATTTAGATGTCCAGCCCTGTTTGTTATTTTTAAATTGAGTTTTAATTCTGGTAGCCATTACCAGCCTGTCTTTGCTTTTTTCTTGAATGTTCTTGCAAGCGCCTTACGTGCGGGTGTGCAAGTCTTTTTAGTCATGGGTGTACAGTAGCCTTTGTGTTTAGGGTTTACTGCTTTTTGAATCCATTTCTTATCTGATTTACCACCTTTTTTAAGACCTATTCTTCCGCCTTCGGCAGCCATCGTTGGAACATCTTTACCATGTGTTTTAAAAGCTTTTTTCTTTGGCTTAAATGGACCTGCTGGTCGGAGCTTCTTAATAGCTTTTTTAACAACGCCACCAATAGCATAGCCACGATTCAATTCTCCATGAACCCTGGATATTTCAGCTCTACGATTTCTGTTTGAACGTTCGCCTTCAACACGGCCTAGTTCTTCTAAAAGGTTTTTCTTGCCTCTTGTAAGTCTATTTCCTCTTTGTGCTATATCGCCCATTATTTTAATTTTTTCTTCAGCTCAGGATGAGCTTTAATTATTTTTTTTCTTGATCTTTCAAGATCGCCTGCTGCTTTAGTGATCCCTGGGAAACCTTTTTTAACTCCTTGTTCAGAAATAACTTTAGTTGTATGGGGTCTACCAAATTTTTTAACACCTTCAGCTGCAGATTCTTGCATACTTTCAAATGACTTACGTGATGCTTTTAATCCACCTACACCAGGTTTAACACTTTTGATAGTAGGCCCACGATCACCATATTTAAGACGTTCAGAACGAGTAGAAGTTCCTTTACGCATTTTACGTTGCTTGTGTGCTTTAAGAGCTTTTCCAAAACCTCTTTTTGCTATTCCAACTATACCCATAATTCCTACTTATTAATTTTTTGATTAGGTCGTTTGCCCCATTTGCCGTAGGATTCGTCTCTACGATCTTTCATAGATTGTTTCTTAGTAGATTCTTTACCAGTTCTCATACCAAGAGATTCATCTTCACGTGCTGCATAACCTTGCTTGAATTTTTTTCTTCCAGCAGATTTAGCTTTGCCGTAGGGAAATCTTACATTACTTCTTACGCCGTTTTGTCTCATAATGTTTCCTTTGTAATATAGTTAAACAATAATGGCAACTTATTTCTTAGCCTTAGGTCCGCCATTTCTAAAGACCTGAGTACCCTTTATTCCAAAAATGCTCGCTACCACGGTAATCCACAAAGTTTGGAACCAAATTGGCAGTGAGCCAAAATGATGAAAGAAAAGCTCGACCTTCTGCATCATTTGCGCATCGTCACTGAAAACTCCCCATGCGAGCACGATGATTGGCGCCGAAATTACCAAAAGGACGAATTCGTCCTTGTAATCGTTTTGTCGGGCTTCTAAAAGTTTGCCCTGGTAAGTTTCCTCACCCCGAGCTTGACGTTCTGCATGTAACAGTTGTGCATCAGACATCGCTGCCTTCGCACGTTGTTTATTTGCATATACTTTGGCACCTGTTTGCAGTGCCATTTTTGCTAATCCAAACCACATAATATCTCCTTCAAAAAGTAGGACTTACGCGCGTCGCGCGCAGTTTTACCACCAACTTACTTCAGATTTTTTATCTTTTAACATTCTACGTTGGCCTCCAACTTTATTCTTAGTTGGAATCCCTTCAGGAATTTTAACCTCAACACCACCTTTTAATAGGCCATCCTTATTCAGGAACTGCTTTTGGTTAACTCCTTTGTAGAAAGGTTCTTTATCTTTTGCCATGGGTCCTCCTATTTATTAAAAAACTTTTTCATTTGTTTTTTCTCAATTCCACTTCCAAAAGTAGCTATATCTTTTCCATACACTTTTGGATCCAGCTGTCTAATCTTTTCAATCATTTCAGCTTTAGTTCTTGGTCTTTTCTTCTTAGCCAAAAGTCCTAATCCTTTTATTGCTTTTCCTATACCTGCCATTATCTTTTCGGTCCTTTTAATGTTTTAACATCTTTACGCTTTATTGCGTCAGATTTCAACTTAACTCCTGCGGATAAATAAGCTTTATCCATGGTCGTATCGGCTCTAAGTTCAGCTAGTTCTTCATTCTGTTCTAATTTTTCATCTGAAATGTCTTTAGCTTGAACTAATTTAGCCTGGTCAATATTAACTCGTGCTTCATCATACTCTTTTTTACGCTGTTGGTCCATAGCTCTTAAGTCAACTTCTCTTGCTTTTAATTTAAGCAATGGATCATGGTCAAATTGCGAAGTAATTTGCTTTTCTTCCTTCATGAATTCTTCCGTCATCTCTGCAATAAGTACCGCTTTTCTTGCTTCAATCGTTTGTTGAAGCTGTTGTAACTGTTGAGCTGCCTGTGGATTCATAGGCGCTTGTTGCTGTAATTGTTGTAGCATCATCATTTCCTGACTGAACTCAACTTGAATCTGTTCCATCGCCATTAAACTAATATGCTCTAATATATTCTTCTGTAAAGCTCCCATAATTGGAGGATTGTTTCTAACTAAGTTCGTAGCCATAAAATTTAAGTGAGCCGTAATATGCGCTCTATGATCTTGTCCTGGAAACGCTTGAAAAGGTTTACCCGCTAACGCATCGATGTTTTCTAAAGACGGATCTTTAGGAGCATTCGGTGCTGGAGGGGGTAAAACTTGATCAATATTCTTAACCCCTAACGCTTCGTACATTTTTCGGTACGACATATAAAGATTATGCATCTTAGGATTAGACATTGCGAGTTGTAATTCGGTTTGTGCTAACGTTATTCTCTGTGTCATGGAGAAAATATTAGGATCGGCTACAGGTAAGATATCGATTCTGTCATCAAAGTCGATCTGCTTAATCGTTCGTGCACCACCGACCACGTCGTAGGGATATTCAGGAGGGAGATACGTTGAAATAATTTTAGATAAAAGTTTAAATTCTTCCTTCATGGAAAAATAAAGTCGTTTATGAATAGCCGACATCACTTTCGATCCTCTTTCCAGAAGAGCCATGGTTGTTCCCACAGCCGCTTGTTGAGAACCTTCGCCAACTTGTAATTCGGATATGGCAGCAAATCGTTGACCTGCTTGCACCACAATCCCCATTAATTGTAATAACGTTGCTGAGGGTTCTTTGTAAGGTAAAGGATAGAAGGCATCTTTTAATGATCCACCAGGTGCGTCCACATCTTTAAATTCTCCTGGTTGAATCGGAGACGCTTCATCTTTCACTCTGACCCCACGTTGCTTAAAGCCCGCAGGTAAATTGGATAGTGTCCCAGCATCTAATAATTGGCGGAGAGCGACCGTTGCGGTACGACTCAATCCGCCAATCATATGTATGAGTCCAAAGCCATAGAATCCTAGTCCAGGCAGAAATTTAAAATGGACAAAGTATTGAATTCTTTGTTTCTTTGGGTCATTGGGCGCAAAGTTCCTTCTTATCGAAAGAACCTTAGTGCTGCTTTCATCGACTGTAACGATGTACGGCAGCTTGATACCAGTCGGTTGCCCGTCTGGACCAATATCTTCGAAGCCTTCTAGATCTAAATCTACATGGCATTCTAATAAGGTATAAATATTTGGATTACGTCCTGTTCGTTTCGTTCCTTCTAATTCTCTTTCTTTTTCTTTTAATTCGTCTTGCATCAAGACACCAGGTTTTGCCAGTTCAATATCGCTATAGAATCCTGAGACCTGTTGTTTTCTTACTTCATTTTCTGGAAGTTTGATGACATGGATAATGGATTCGGAATCGGCTAGCGATGAAGCGGTATAGGGAACGACAACATCCTCTGCGGGTACGAATTTGGATACCGCACGTTGTAAGAGATCGTCATAATAAACTTTTTTAAAGGTCGAGCCTGCTAGTGGTAAATGGAATAACATGGAGTCAAACTCGGGTTCGTATTCTTTCATCTGATCCATGATTTGATAATTCATAAAATCTTTAACTCTTTCAGCCTGCTGAGTCTTTCCTGGGTTCGGTGCTCCCATAACTTGCGTTCTAACGGGACCATCTGCTGGCATGAGTTCTTTATAAGCGGTTGCTTGGAATTGGGTTACGGCTTCTGCTAAAACAGGATGCGTTGCGCCCGATGCGCCTTGAAAGGGCTCGGTTCTATTTTCGTATTTAAATCCTAAGAGATCTAATCCTTGGGTATAGGTTTGTTCCCATTCTTTTCTAGAAGTTTTATTATCCTGATATTGATATCTCAGTTCGCTACCGATAGGATCTGTAATATCATCGGGAAGTAAATCTGCTAGGTTATCGAAATGCGATTCGGTTCCTGGAATATTTAAATTTGCGTTAGGATCAAAATCAATCGTTGCTCCACCATCGTCTTCTGATGTGACTTCGATCGGTCCTTTTTGAATTTCTTCCGCATTTACATCAACATCCACTGCATTTAATTCGCCCGTAGCAGGAAGTTTAGTATCTGGGAGTCCTTTTTCTATATCTGCCATATATTATCCCGTGAGTTTTTTAACACGATTGTATTGAGAAGACAAGCCTCCTCCTTGAGGCATGGGTCCTGATTCAGGGGGAATGGCCCACGGACGACGGATCCCTGCGATGCCGCCACCTGCGCTTTCTTCTCTAAATCCTAAACCTGGATGTATAGATTTTAAATTTTTATATGCTTCCCAAGTAATAGGATTATCAGGATCTAATCCTCTGGCTTTATTGTAACGATATAATTCTTTTGGATCAAAATCTAACATATCGTTAATACGCCCTTGTTCCTTTGCTCTCTCTATAGGAGATAAAGAAAAAGGGAATATATTTAATATATTTCCAATATTTCCTGCTTCAGAATCCACCTGTTTGCTCTGCATATCATAAGCCTTTCTCTTTTCTCTTTCTAATTTTTCAAGAGCTACTTTCTGTATATCTATAAAAGGTTTATACCAATCATCTTCTGTTAGAGATTCTCTTGCTTTTGAAAGCTCTAATGGTGAAGCAATGCCTCCTGTTTTACTAATAGAAATATCATCCAAGATACCTTGTTGCCATTTGAGAATTTCAGGATCCATACTTTCTTGCCAATTGTTATAAGCATTAGTTATTTGCTCTAAACGTGCATCTCTTTTAGGCCCCGCTTCCATCCCTTCAAGTTTTTCAATTCTAGCTTGATAGGTTTCATGTTGTGCTTTAACCTTAGCCATTTTTTCATTCATCTTGTAAACGTTTTCAAAAGCTCTCGGATCAATACCCATCTCTTTAGCAGTCTTTTTTAATTCCTCAATATAAGTTTTATTCTTGTAAACACCCAAGGTTGCATTATTCATTGCCATCGCTGCTGCTTCTTCTTCAGATTTGCCTTTTGACATTTCATTCCATTTTTCCAAATAATAAAATCCAATGTCTGCTCCAAACCACCCTAAAACTTTTCTTAAAATACCTTTTCCTGCTGCTTTTCCTACTGACCCAGCTGTTTGGTACCCAGTTCGCGGAACGGTGCCGCCTTCTGCATACGGTGCTTCTTCAAAAGCAATTGGATCTTTATCTGGCCATGTTCCAGTTTCTACGTCATAACCTCTTTGAATTTTTGTATCTAATAATCTTTTCTCTTCATCTTCTCTAATAGATAAAGATTTCTCTATTTGATCTTTAGGAAGTCCTTCTAAAGCCCAACTTGAAAAAGCTCCTTCCATTCCAACATCTGCATCCATAGCTAACTGAGCTTTAGCTCTATTATATTTAGAAAGCTCTTTATTACGCTCGTTAAAAGATAAACCTTTCTTTTTTAAATCATCACGAATTCTCCATTGCTGCATCATCTCCGTAACAGGAAAAAGTCCGAAGCTTCCAAATTCTACAGGAAGACCCAACAAAATATCTTTTTTTGGTCTACCTTCCTGATACATAGCCCCTGAGGCTATACCAAATAATGGAACACCCGCTGCTGAAGCAAAAGAACCAACCGTTCCTTTAGGAACAGGAACTTTTAAATTTTTATTTAATTTATATCCCGTATCTTTAAAACCAGTCTTTAGAGCGGTCCCTTTTTCAGTTACACCTTGACTTTTTATAATTCTTTGAGATTCTTTCAGCCCGTCCTCGTGCAATTTAATTCGTTGCTCTTTGGTTAAAGTATCTAAAGCAGGTGTATTTGATCGAGCGCTTACCTGATTACCTTCCCAATTCAATTCAATCATATCAATTAATTTAGGAGCTCTTTTCTTCATCCACTCAAAACGTTCAAGAATTTTTTGTTTGAGTATCTTTTGTTCAGGAGTTTCCAATATGCCAAGCTTGGATCGTGCGTTGTTATATTTATCAAGAAGAGCTTCTTTTCCAAAAAGAGGTTGATCAAAATTAACACCTTTCCATTGATTAACTTTTGGATCTAAAAATGTATTAATTTTTATAAGAGTGTCTCTTGGAGCTAAACCAGCTCTAACCGCGCTTACACCAAGGCCATGTTCCGCTTGTCCTCTAAATTTAGCTAAGTCCGTTTTTTTAGAAAACTCTTTATAACGTTCAGCTTCTTTAAATTCACCTGCATCTTCTAAATAATCAGCTTCAATTAAATAACGTAATTGATTCATTCCTTTCCAATAAGGATCAGCAAAGGGTTTCTCAAAAAGATCTATAATATTTTTACCCACAATTTTCCCAAAGGGTTTATTAACAGGAATATATTCCATGCCTGGTATAATCTCTCCTTTATACCGCCTAGAGAGTTGTCTAAATAACCAAAGTAAACCAGTAGGAGTTAAATTTTTTTGACGAGCAAATTTAATGACTGCTTTATTTCTTAAATCCAGAGGCTTCATTGTTTTTCTTAAGTTCTTTATATAAGGGAGATTATGAAGGTCTCGTAAATTATTGAGTGTTTTTTTCTTTAAAAAGCCTTTGCCTTTTCCTTCTCCTCCGTAAGTGACGTAGTTTCTTATTTTAGGAATATCTGCTTCTGTAGGAGGTTTCCAAAACATATTCCCTGATTTCATTTTAGATCCTTCTTTTCGTATAACAGTTGGATCAAATAATTTTTTTAACATTGGTCCTATCCAGTCACTCGCCCCCTCTTTGTAACTATATAATTTTTGATAAAACATCTTAGTCGCTGGAAGACCTAATTTTGTCAATGCTTTTGCAAACTCTGCTGTGCTTAAATAATTTTTTTTACCTTTAGGTAATTGGAATCGAGCACGTCTTTCTCTGGTTTTTTTATAGTCAAGAATGTCATCAAAGGGAATACCCACCTCAGTAGAAATCATTTTTTTTGCTTGTGGAATATGGGCTTTGGCAGCGGCTAAAGCTTTAGCTACTCCACCATGCTTTTCTACTCCAAAAGATTTTGAATATTTTTTGTGTTTAACATCCTTCTTTAGGGGGTAATAAACAATTTCAACAGTGAAACTACTCATCTTACCACTAGTTAAATTTCTTCTCGAATAAATATACTCCGTGCCAGAAACAAGATCATAGGTATAAGGATATTTCGGTACACCTGGTTTTATCGGCCATCTCTTCACCTCAGATCCATCCTCAAATCCAACTCTCCCTGGTCCAGGTTGCACGAGCTGTCCTTTTCTATAATCTTCACGCGTGCTCCACGGTCCTGTTTTATAATATTCTACTTCACGATCAGAGAGCTCATCAAACTCTG
>Ga0080013_1006343_pt1 | contig 10574 bp, 7 predicted proteins | sample ETNvirenome_6_85_FD_69236 | JGI IMG/M metagenome (GOLD analysis project Ga0080013, IMG submission 69236) | Marine viral communities from the Pacific Ocean - ETNP_6_85 (SPADES assembly) (version 2) | ecosystem: Environmental > Aquatic > Marine > Oceanic | place: Pacific Ocean | collected 2013-06-19
TATTGCTGAAAAGTCTAAAAATACAGTATAACCATTATCTAAATAACTATATAGATTATGTGCTGTACCATTGATGTCAGTTAAAGTCCAATCAGGAGCTGTACTTCCATCTGGTAATTGTGCTAGGGTTATTGTTGATAGACATAAGGATAGTATTAATAGTATTTTTTTCATTTTATTTTCTTTTTTTTATTTTTATATGTATAACTTCTTTTATCGAAGTATCAATTCTTCGTAATCCTTCATCGTTTGTGACTAATATAGAATTTCTATAATTTTCCCATTCTAATTGGAATGTCGTATCAAGTACTCCATTATTACATGTTTTAATACATTCATTCAAAGCGTTAATAGTATATAAAGTATTTGTTTGTTTTTTTCTATGTAAAGATATTGTGTCTGGTAAAATCTGTATATCTTTTGAAGAGTCTATATTATAAGTACACATAAATTCAGATTTATTATCGTTATCACTAAGTATAAAAATCTTATTATATAGAACATCATAGGTCTCTATAATTTTATCGACACATTTTGTCAATAATTTAGTTTTTGTGAATGTACATAGTAATTGAGTTTTCATTATACAGACTTACCTTCTTTTACATGACTGGCTGGCATTATTAAAAGTCTAACACCAATCATAAAACCTCCACTTGGTACATCCATATTTGTTTCACCTGTATATCTTGCTACAAGAAAAGGTAAGTATTGTTTTCCAAATTTAGGGAATGTACCTCCACCATGTATTTTTGGATTCCACATTATATGGCCAGCACTACTTGGACTTATATGAATTTGTGTAGCGTTACCTTCATCGTTTATAGCAAATCCTACTTGAAGCTTTTGTTTAGCTTGTATTAAAATATCACAGTTATCTTTAGAAGCATTACCAGAAAAATAATCGTTTCCAAATATAGACATTAGTGTAATATCTTCTCCAACTTTTCCCATATCCAAACAAGACCTCCAAGCTTGCCAACCTATTGCTGCTTTTGTACCTAGTAAATATAAATCTGTTGCACCTGATTTGCATCTTTTTGTAATTGCTGATAAATTTTCATTTACCACAAATTTAGATTTTTTATCTATTATTTCTGTTTTAATTTCACCTTGTAATAAAAATATCTTTCCATCACTATCTTTTTCAACACCTGTAACTTTTTCAAAAAATGTATTACCTATAGATTTTATTTTTTGTGCAACTGAATTTACAAAATCATCTATTTTAGATTTGAATTCAGAACCTCTTGCTTCTACTTGCTTACTAAATTCATTACCATAAAAACTCTTAATAGAACCATATTGTTGAAATGAAGCTTTTAATTCTTTACCGCCTGCATCGTACATTGCGCCTTGTTTATATGATACAAAAAAGTTTGGTTTGCCACCAATACCTAATGCTAAATCAGCTTTAGGACTTCCATCAATTTTTGCAGCACCATCAATGTTAACACCTGCGCTTTGTCCTGCTATATATAAAGGTAAAGAATCATGGCCTTTTGGTATATTTGTTTGAACCCAACTTGTTATTTGGTCGGCTTGCATTTTTTCATAACCAAGACCTGCTCCCATTTTAGGTTTGAGAGTCACGCCACTTAATTGAGATAGTTTAAGTAGTATTTGTACTCTACCTAAGTGATTGTTAGAGTTTGTGCTTTTTGCACTTGAAGGTTTATCAAGATGTGCAAGTTGTTCTCCATATTTGTTTCTTGGTTTTTTTACAGAAGATGCAGTTGTTATAATAATATCTTCACCTTGAGACATATATTTTTGAAAATCTTTATATCCCCATTTTACTAAATCTGAAAATTTCTTATTTCCTAAAATTGGATAATCTTTTATTTTTCCACTGTTCAACTTGTCTACACTATCTTGAGTTATATCGTCACCACCAAGCAGTCTTACTTGCTCTAATGTATATTTACCTTTACCCTCTGTTATACTTTGTATATACGCGTGTATAAATTCATCTGAATATTTGTGGTCTCTTAAAGCAGCTTCTAACAACTCAATGTGATTTCGATTCTTTGGGTCAGGCATTCCATCATTAACGCGCCACGCCCAATCCTTGACTAAAGTGTTTATATCCATACTGTTCTCCTATCTATATAAATATCAGATTATAGGTCGAAAGACCTCATATTGTGGTAATCCCGCCCTATCTTAAGCTTTGTGGGAAATACCATAAGTTTTTGGATTTCTTTGAGAATTGATTTATCCTCAGGTTCTATGTCGAATAGAAATGCATCATAAACATAGAGAATCATTTTACTACTGTAATTGTCAAGTAAATTTAGAATATCTTTTAATATCTTACAATTCATTTCTGTCTCGTAGGCCTGAATGTAATAATTAAATAATTTCTGAGGATTCATATTATCCAAGTTCTTTTTATATAACCTTCTATTTAATATGGGTGTTAAAATAAAACCTTTCCTAATATAAATATCCCAAAGTTCAGAAATTTTTTCATTAATTTTGTTGAAATATTCTATTTTTAAAAACTCTTTTGGTACGCCCCCATAAAGAATTTTAAAACTTATTTTTTTTGATTCTTCGTATTGTTCTTTTGTAAGTGAATCTGAATCAAAATATAACTTACCTAAATATCTATGAAAACTACCTTCTGGTTGTTCTATTCCAATAAGATTTGCAATAAGTCTTAAATGATATGCGTCAAAATCAAATTCTGCAAGATACCCGCCGGCAAACCTACTTATATATTTTGCTCGTGTACCGTCATTTTTATTTAGTGCTGCATAATTTATACCATTATTTGAGTTTGCTGGTCTGCCTGTTGTTGTAAAAAGATTGTATTTTGTGTATTCGTAACCTTCTTCGACCCGCAAACCATTTTGTTCAATTTTTCTAAAAGTATTTATTACATTGTTATTATATGATTGAATCATCTGGTCAGACACATCAGGAATCGCATGCGAGAGAGTGTCTAAGTAAGCAATTTCTTCTCGTTTCTTATTTTCGGGTATGATATCATATATGTTATATCTGTTACCATAAAGCCTTTTATAAAACGCATTTATAGGAAGGTCTAAAGACTCATTTTCTATAGACTTGTTGTAATGTAAATAATGTTTGATTCGTATTTTATTTCTTAGTTCAGATATCACTTTTATAATATAACAAAATTATCCGATATAAAAAACTATTTTGGGAGGTTTATTTTAGGTCTATAATATGGGTCATTACTTTTATAAGGATTATAATTATCTGGTAGAGACATATATTTAATTGGGCTTACAAAGTCTTGTATTTTTTTTATTTTTTGTTTAGCTTCAAGTATTGAATTACAATTAAGACCTATTGCTTTTTTAGAAAGTTTTAACTTTATTTCTACAGCAGCAATATTTTTATGATAGGGTGTGTTGTTTTTCTTAAAATATTTGTGTTGTTCTTTATCAATCTCACAAACTACACCTATATTAAGAGTTTCTACAAAATATCTAGAATATTCACCTTTCTCTATTTCTTTTTCAGTGAGCTTATGTTTGTATGGTACAGGTTCTATAAAGTTTCTATTATATTCTGGCTTGATTTTATCGTATATAAATTTTGCTTTTGATTTTTGGAGAGGATAAAGTTGCATTGTTTTTTGAATTTCTTTTGTCATTTTCTGACCGCCAAAAGGTGTGCTTGCATAATATATAATAGGGCCAATATATTCCTCAAACATACCTTCATCAACTTTTGTCATCCACTCACCACCTGTAGTAAAGCCTTTTTTAATATATTTCTTTTTATATACTCTCATTATATTCTTAATGCCGTTTCTATACTTGTTGTCCAATCACTTTGGTCTATCGAATGTTTTACACTCGTTACTTGAAATTTATGAGCTTTTTTTATTACAGCAGATGTTTGTTTTGTAACAAATAATTGTCCCCAATGTATGCCTCCAATACCATCAAATTTTCCATCAAACCCAATGGGTATTACAGCACCACCTTTATCAGTTGGTGGTTCCGTTAAATTCCAATATGCTTTCATTGCACCTTTTACTTCATCTACAGCTTCATCGTCTCTATTGTCTGAAAGTGTTAATAAAGCTTGTTCTAGCTCAGTTTTGAAATCAGTACCAGATAATCTTTTTGTTTTTTTAGTACCACCAACAGACTCGTCACATTTTTCACCAGGATTTAGTTTACTATCTAATTCTTGTCCACCCAAAAATTTATCTACAACTCCATCAGCATAATCAAGATATGAAGCTTGAGGTTCATCTGTATTTTTAGCTCCTTTTTTAGATGCTCTTTGAGTGCCCATCATTATAGAATGTCTTAATGCTTGAGGGATGTCTGTACTCATTCCCCAACTTCTTGCTGAAGTATTACCATAGATGTTGAGACTTGGTGCATCTACATCTGGTACGAAATTCTTGTCTATTATTCTCATTGTCGATGAGTCTAATGGGTCATCGACCAGTTCTATATTCCAAAAACCTCCACATACATCATTAACTTTTCTTGCAACCTTAAGAACATATTCGTCTATTGTTTTAGAATCTAAAAATGTATTCCAAAGAAAATATGTATTAAGAAGTACTTTACCTAATTCAAGATAACCATCGGGGTTTACAGCATCTGGCGCGTATGTGACTCCTATTGCCTTTTTAATTCCTTTTATACCACCTTCTGTTCCGCCAGTAGCATTATTTAATGTCCAATGTTCTCTGCCAGGTATTAAACATACCCATGGGTCTGCAGATGCGTATGGAAACGCAGTCGGACATTTCATTCTAGAATCTGAACTATCTAATCTCCATACATGATTTTTCGACCATTTTGCTTGAGGTGTTTTACCAAGTGATGCTAATGCACTTGAAGGGTCATGATTTTCACTTACTGGAGACATACCTGAAATTATTGAAGATTCCCACCATGCCCACGTGATATAATAATTTTGAGCTGTCGATAATCCTATCCATCCTGTGAACTGTTTCCAACGTGATACATCTTCTTTTGCATCCTCATCAAGATTTACCGAACCTCCACAATAAATACCATTAGGTGCCCACGGTGCATTTTCTTCTATATTTTTTTCAGCTACATCTTTCAACATAACCTTCATTGCATTTCCAGTTCCATCACCTGCATCATCATCTTCTTTGTTTGCACAACCTCCATCACCTTTATTTGCAACATCAATAGGTCCACTAATATATGCTTTTCCTGGAGAATCTATTGTTATTTCACAAGAATAAGATTTTGAGCTTGGGTCAAATGACCAATTGAAGTCTGATATAATTCCAAACATTGCATCCATACAACCTTTTTGTGCTTTTATATGGTCTTGAACTTTTTGCTGTCCTGATGAAAAACTTTTGAAAGTCGATGACTTTATTCTTGTTATAAGGTCTCCATTACTTTTTATATTCCAACCCCATTGTACTAAACAAGAAAGACCTGGTATGAAGTATGATTTTTGTACTGCCTTTAATTGAGTCATTGAATAAACAGTAAATTTTACAGTACCTTTTCTCATAGAACCGTTTGTTCCTGTTGTATTAATCTCAGCAGAATTAATTGTAGGTTTTGCTACTAATCTACCTGAATCGGCCTTTTCGTAAAAATCACTTTTCGATCGTTTTTCATAACCGCCAATTGGATAATTTGAACTTGAACCTGATTCTAATTTTATCCAAGCTTTCTTTTTAACCTTCCAATCTTCTGCACTACCTTTTTCACCTCTGTCATTTATTTCTTTAACAATAGCATCTGGCATTGGCACACCCGTTAAATAATCAGTTGTAACTGTTGCCATAATTTATTCCTCTTCTTCTTCTGGCTGAGGAGCCAAATATAACCTTTCGTTTTGCATTTCGTAATAATCGTCTAATATCTCTGGTATTCTATCGGGGTGTGGTATTCTAATTCTTTGTCCTGGTTTTACAAACATCGAACCTTTTCCTATTCCTTCTTTCATACTTGTCGTAATACCATAATTTGATGACCTATCAAGTTTATTTCCATTTGCAATTACCCACCAAAGAGTTACGTCTTTATAATATTGATATGCTAAATTATCAAGCCTATCTTCTACTATAACATCTATATATAAATCATCGATGTGTCTTTCTATCTTAGGATATATTATTGTTGCAAATGCCTTTTTAGTTCTTTTATTAAACTTATCGGTCATTTTTGTTTTATTAAATTCGTGTCTTTTCATTTTTATGCCCAAATTGATTTATCAAAAAATTCACCTTCTGATTGCCATGTATTTCCATCTGCATTAACAAGAAACTTACCTCCCATTTTTATTTCAAATAACATAGGTAATTCATGTCCTGTAGTCTCTTTGTCTTCTCCAAGATTTATATCCCAGCCTGCATCCATATTAATAGTATAATCAAAACTATCTACAATTACAGGTACTTTTTTCCAAAGTGAACCTACTGTAAGTTCTTGTATTCGACCTCCTCCTACATGGCTATACAACTTTGGTGAAACATAGCCCATAATGTCATTTAGAATTTTATAATTGTTTTTTAGCTCTCCTGATGTGAATGCAGGCATTTGTAGACCTAAGCTCCAAGCTCTACTTATTTTATCGAACATATAAGCGTCAACAGGATTTCCTGCGTATGAAATTGTCGAATATGAAGGACTTAGTTTATCTGTTATTTCTGTAATATATGCACGTAATGATATATCGTCATTAAATCTTATTTTTACATAATCAATGTCGTAATTGATATCGTCATTTTCTTTCTTACCTGGTTCTATAGCACCATAATCAGATATTTTAATTTTTGTAACTGAGTTATCGTCATAGCTATCATCTTCGTCTTTCTTTCTAAAATCTCTAAACGTTTTTGGTTTTCTTCCAAAATTATTAATTTCTGTATATCCAAATACATCGAATGTTTTTTTGCCACTTCCTGGATATATTTCACCTTTGGATTCTGGGAAGTTTTGCCAAAGGTCTTTAGCAGATTGACCTGTTTGTGTAGGAATTGTTAAACTGTCACTAAGTTTTTCAAGTCCCGGTTCTCCATCTTTACCTTTTGAAGCTTCTGATATCTTACCATCATCATAATGCTCTGCTGCTCTTTGTTTATAATATGGCTCTTCTGGTCCATATAAAAATACTGGAGCTCTTTGTATTCCTGAAACTGATCGATATATTGTTGTCTGGCCAATTCCAAAAAATGAATTTGGTCCAGCAAGGCCTGATAATCTTGGAATAGGAACTCCACCTTTACCTCCTAATCTAGATAAAAATGATGTGAACTTGGTATAAAGCTTCATTAAACCTTTTAATGCTGGTGCACCTTTTAAAATTGAAGGTTCAAATAATCCAACTTCCATATCTTGGCCAAGCTTAATAAGTCGATTATCGCTTCCGGGTTTTGCAGGATTTAGATTTTCTATATTTGTAATTACTCTTTCATATTGAATTTCTCTTGGATTGAGTTGGCCAAGAAAATGTCTATCTCCATGCATTCCTATAGAGTTTAATGGTACTTGCAAAGCTAAAGCAAGTGGATTATATATTCTATCAGCATTAGGCATACCTAATTGAGAAAATTGTTTTTTAGGATTTGAAAGTTGGAGACCAAATTGTTTTATATTAAATAATAAACCATCAGGACTTATCATATACTTAGCAACTCTTGCTGTATCTATGATAGGAGCCGTAAGCTTGTTTATCATTTCAAGAGTACCTTTTGGATTATCTTTGCCTCGCTGTAGACCTCTTTGAACTAAAGGGCCTTTACCCCACAATGGAGTTCGAGGATTATTTCTTTCTGCTTCTGTTCTAATATCTACAAAATCATTACTACCTACTTTTTTCTTAAAGTTTTCTATTTGATTATCTGACATTCTTAATCTTGGTGAGTTACCAACTGTTCCAGCTGGTATTTGCAAACCATTTCTACCTTCTGGTTTTACTCTTGCAAAATAATCATTATATCTTAATCTTGTAAATGATTGGAGTGATGAACCTCCTCGTGGTAATTTTGTATTAAACTTAAAAGATGAAAGTCCATCTCGTTCGTCGGGATTTGGAGATAGTTCCAAAAATCCAGATTCATAATTATTTAGATGATTTATTCTCGGGCTGACATCTGATGAAAAAATAGGTTTCCTGTCACCAGGATTTAATCCAGCATATAATTCAAGAATTGCTGTAGCTTTTTCAGAAGTTTTAGCCATTGGATTAACAGGATTAATCGTAGAATAATCTAAACCAGGAGGTATTGGTTTAATTATATCATTTCTATTCTTGCCGCTGGTATAATATTCTTCTAAATTTTTAAAATTAAATGCCATTATTAACTCCCTATAGGTCCTGTTGCTAATTGAACTACTTTACCAACTTCTTTTCCATCCATAATAACTTTGCCTCCAGATTTTATTGTTGTGATTAACTCGTCAAGTTTTTCAATAATTTCACTATTACCTCCTCCGGCTGCGCTTTCCGCTTCAGCTTCGCCTCCTTCTTTTTTTCCACCAATTACCCCAATAGAACCAAGCTTATCAAGTACTGGCATAAGAGGTACAAGTAATAATAGTGAATAAGCAAATAGCGTTAAAGCTCCAGCCATCATTATAAATCCAAGAGCTCCTGGTATCAATGTCATTCCTGCAAGTCCTAATGCTGCAGTTCCGGCTGCGAAGCCCAATAAATCTAAATCTTCAGGAATCATTTTAAGAGCAAAAGCGAAAGGTATAATAGCTAAACCTATAAGTGCCATTGCTGCAGCGCCCAGTGCAACCATTGGAAATACAAATCCTAAGCCTGCTGCAGCGAGACCTAATATTACTATTGCTCCTGAGAATGCCAACATTGCAAGAGGGTCAACACCTGCCAATAATTTAAATGCAAAAGCTGCAGGTATCATTGCAATACCCAACAATCCTAATACTAACAATCCTTTTAATATGCTTGAAAATCCTTTACCAAGAGATTTAAGTCCTTGTGCCAAGAATTTAAAATTTGTTGCTAACATTGCAAGTGGTACTACACCCATAAATAATAAAAATGGTATTGAAGGAAGTGCTAATAATAAAGCCGGTCCAGCTAGTGCCAAAGCAAGTATTCCTTTTAATACCCCTCCTTTACCTAATGCCTTAAAGCCTGCAGCAAGGTCTTTCATTTTATTTTTAATTCCACCTTTTTTGCCGCCTTTTCCCATTTTATCTGCATCATCTAATTTTGGAGTTGGGTCCACCAAATCTTTCCCTTTATCTTTTCCGTGACCTAAGAATTTACCTATCTTTGTATCTTTAAGTTTACCTGTAATTTTACCACCTAACCCTTTAAGAGCTGGAGCAAATGCACCTACGTTTTTAACCATCGAACCCATAAGGTTTGCAGTAGCTGCTAGTGTGACTGCATTATCTTTTAGATAACCACCATATCTTGATGTAGCTTCTGCCACTTGAGCTGCAAATTTTGATTGTTTTTCTCCTGTTTCTGTAAGACCTGCAGCTTTATTTAATTGTTTTTCAAGTTCGCCTGTAGTGAGACCCATTAATTCTGCAGTTTGTTTCTTCTGATAATAATCCATTTGGTTGAAACCTTGTATTCCACCTAGCTGATTAAGCATTTCTTTATAACCTTCTTCTATTTTACCCTCATACATTAATTGTTGAGCTTTATCAACATTTACTTGTCTACCAAGCATTACACTTAGTTCCATTGCGCTAGCCCTTGCTGTATCAATGTCTAATAATTTATCACCTAATGCAGACATCTGGCCTAATGTAGCTCCTAGTTTTCCAGCCTCTACAGCCATTTTACCTAATTGTTCGACTGATATATTACCGAACTTGGATGTGAGTTCCATGTTTTCTGCAACGTCGGACATTACCTTTCCTATAGGTAATTTTGCACCACGAGCTAGATTTGCTGTAGTTTCTAGTGTAGCTTTAGATTGTTTTATTGTCATGCCTTCTACAAGAGACATGTGACCAACAAGCTTACCAGCTTCTTTTTCACCCAATCCTATATTTCTTGCGAGATTTGCAACTTGTACTACTGCTTTACCAGATAAATCATTGAGGTCACCTGCTCCTTCTGCCAAGCCTGCCATTGCATCTGCATTTTGTTTTGCTGATATACCAAATAGTGCACCTTGTAAATTTGCTGCACCCATTGTACCAGCAAGTTCATATCCTTGTGTTTTAGACATGCCCATATTATCAGCTGCACCTTCTAATGTTTTTGCAAATTTGCCAGCTTCATCGGTCATTGCTATCATGAATAGACCACCAGCTACTTTAGGGTCTTGTATTATTTCGTTAAAATCATCCCACTTGTCTGTCCATTTTGTTGTCCATTCTTCAATTTCCTTTTCACGGTCAACTTTCTTTTTAAGCATATCAAGTTCTTTTTGTTTTTGCTTAAATGCTGGGTCTCTTATTAGTGCTTCGTTTCTTGCGAGGTCAAGTATTTTTTGTTCCATATCAACAATACCAGTAGCTACTTCCGAACTTAATAAGTCTTTTTGATATAGTTTATTGTTAATTAGCTCTCGTTTTGTATTTGCATCTACTATAGCTTTGGTTGAAGCTAAATCTGCATCACTTAATTGTACAGCTAAT
>Ga0080013_1006344_pt1 | contig 10574 bp, 23 predicted proteins | sample ETNvirenome_6_85_FD_69236 | JGI IMG/M metagenome (GOLD analysis project Ga0080013, IMG submission 69236) | Marine viral communities from the Pacific Ocean - ETNP_6_85 (SPADES assembly) (version 2) | ecosystem: Environmental > Aquatic > Marine > Oceanic | place: Pacific Ocean | collected 2013-06-19
ATCATGATTATCTTATCGAGAATCCAAAGTAAAATTAACATATTCAGCCTTGTTTCCATGGGTAAATATAAGCAACTTTTGAAAATTATGCAATTTTAGTGTGTGGCCTTTCATATAGATGTACCCCACTATCGGGGGTTTTTTACTATCGTAATTACGTTATTTTTGATTTGATATTTTTAGTTTAGAATACTTATCAACAACTATAGGAGATAAATAATGTCAGAAGAGATAACCAATGCTGATGTATTGGAAACAGAGAACAGATACGATGTGCTTAAGAATAATCCTTTACAACAAGAGTTTGATGAACTGAAGGATGAATACAAGGCTGCTCGTAAGAATGCTAAGACAGTACATGAACGTACAACTATCATGGAAGCGTATCAAGCTGACCTGATGGATATAGCTGCTGAAGCACAGATGTTAAATGATTGGGTGTTGTTAACTCAACTTAACTCTATCATCACGTCTATTGACAGACGTACAGCAAAGAAAGCATGGAAACGGTATTAAGTCGGGCTTTGTGTTGTTGGGGCATTCATTTGTCCCATTAACACCTGGTTACTGTTGCAATCGTGGACGAGATAATCTACAAGAATATATATACCAACTTATACCAAACATACCAAAGACAGGATAAAGGTATCAACAAGCTCATTCCTTTAGAGATATGTGCATAAGGCCCTGTAAAGAATTATGGTTGTGATGACCAAGTAGAGAACATGAGATATCTACTATAAATCCAGTGTGTAACTGGGACTGTGTATGCAGCTAAACGAATCTGGCAAGAATGCACTCATAATTTCAAAGAAAGACTAAGCTCTGGATTGCCATCTTAGCACACATTGATGTAGAAGAAGGGTGTCAGTAATTAATAGGCACACTATATCAATACTATTTGCGTCAAGTTACCTACAAGTATCTTGAACCGGTGAAACAATCCTATTGTAGTAGGAGCGTTGACTAAGGGAAGCAACTGATCAGCCACGTATTTGCGACAATGTGCAGTCTGGTGCCAAGTCAGACCTGATCAAATATTTGCTAGCGATGCCGAGTGATAGAATGGATACGTTCCTCTTTCATTGGGCTGGAACTCTATGTATGTATGTACAGGAGAACTCTGATCAGGGGAGCTAGCAATTACTTTGAAGGGATGTGAATCCCTGCGACCTGATTTGGCGGTCTATAGCAGACTCATGAACTGCGTTGTACTCTGTACTGGGCTGCCTTATCAAATATACTAAGCGGGAGAGTGAAACGGTTACACGCTAGGCTCATAACCTAGAAACAGTGGGTTCGACTCCCATTTCCCGCATCCAATTACACAGTCTTATTGTGGGTAAGGAATCAGGTTCAAACCTGTAAAAGATAAAACTATTTGGTAGTGAACAAGTAACTGGCAAGTGAACGGAATCGGAGCCTTATAGGGTACATAACCCTCTACCATCTTTACTGTGTATAATTCTATAGCCCCTGACTACACCGAGGGTAAATAATATCGGTATGTGGGATTGTGTAGACCCAAACATTTAATAATTAAACCAACATAGGAGTTATAATGTATGATAATAAGTATCAAGATGAGCAATTCAAAAAAATGAAACCTGTAATAGTGGACGAAGATGGCGTCTATAAGTATCAAGATGAACAATTCAAAAAAATGAAAAATAAATCTAGTTTCTTAAATAATTGTTATGAATGGTTATTTAGTGAAGAAGAAAGAAAACCAATAGGATTCATAGTTGTATTCTTTTTAATGATAATAATATCTATGGCTGTAAGTTTATTTATAGTTGCAGTTGATAGATATATGGAAGGTTGGGTAAACTATTTATGGAATTGAAAAGAAAGATTATAGTTTGTTTGATCTATGGCATATCCTTTTTAATAGTCCTATATGTACTAGTTACTCTTATTGAGGTAACACATGCATGGTATTGGAACTATTAAGAGGAGGACAATATTAGAGAGGATCAGACAAGGTCAGTCTTAAATTAACAAACGTATCCTGTTCCAGGACGTCCAATTTAGAATGTGACTCTGCTGAATTCTCTCTAATATTATAAATTAATAAACCAACAAAATAAAGGAAATAATAATGAAAAATGTAATAATATCTATTACTTTACTATTATTTATAAGCTGTAATCATGTTAAAGCTTTAGATGAAAGTAAAGAATTAAAATCTACTGATGTAGTTGAAATAAATCTTGATGATATGACATTTAATGATGCATTTTCAATACAACATCGTGCTAAAGGTGAGGGACATACATTCTGGTGGAATGGTAATCAATATACAACTGATTTAGCTGTTATTGATGAATTTGTACTAAAACATGTAACATCTGATATGGTAACAATGGCTTGGGTGCTAAATAATGATGATCCTGATGATAATTGTAAATCTAATAAGCTTGATGATTGTGGAGTATGTGATGGGCCTGGTAGAATGACATGGTGGCGTGATAAAGATGGTGATGGGTTGGGTACATTTATGGAATGGGTAACATCCTGTACATATCCAACTGATATGGAAATAAAGAATTATCAAGCTGAAAGTCTTCTCGAAGGTGGTGGAGATCAAGGACAATAAAATTCAGTGGGGCGAACCAACATAAGATTTATAAGTCTTATAGATGCTCGATAAAATGGTTAAATTATCGTTATAATTAAATAGATAATTCCCTTTTATATAATAATTATTTAGACAAAATTAGTCTATACTAGGTAACGAACTTATAATGAAACTTATCTAACAGAGAAAAGCTGAAGATTTTGTTAGGTTATACATTTAAGCATCTTAGGTTATTATATTTAATGGCTAAATAAATCTACTTTACCGTAGTATTAGCAAGGATTCCACCCCTTAAAATTAAATTTGTGTGAGGATGACATGGTAGTTGATCGCTATCATGTTGTCCAAATCTAGAAACCTGTCTAGACACACAATTATTAACCAACAATAAAATAAGGAGATAATATATGAAAATATTGTCAAAAGAAAATTTGAAATTGTTTCAGTTTCCAGATAACAAAATTTCAAATAATCAAAAAGTAATTTCTGGAATTAAAAAAGGTGTTACTCAAGCTATTATTCTATCTACAGGTGTGAATAGTAGTAATAGTAAATCATTTGTAGATATAAGATTATGGGTTATGAATGATAATACAGAAAAGTATGTTCCAACTCCCAAAGGAATTAGACTTGACATGGATCAATATGCAATATTCTGTACCATGTTACAAGATGAATTCGTATCAATAAATGAATCACTTCCAAATGTAAAGGTTGTATCAATTGATTCACTTATAGAAGATGAGGAATTAGTAAACCCATTCAAACATACAACAACTTAAAATTAAATTTGTGTGAGTTGGACATGATGGTTGATCACTGTCATGTCTGGCTAATCTAGAAACCTGTGGAAAGGAGTGGACGATGAGCCTTACAGGTACAGCGACAGACATTGTGGTCGCAAATGTTCAATGTGAACAAATGAAGTTTAATCAACATCAATGGTAGAGCCGATAAAATAGAAATGAACTACTCATTTCCGGTCACTAAGTATACTGTAATCCATTCTTCATGGTAGTATACACTTTTAATGAGCTATGATAGCTTTGCTCAACGCCCAACTTGCAAGGGAAGAGAGTAGAATGACAATTCAACAAGAGGGTGAGACGCTCCAGCAGTGGGGCTTATAGAAGCGGTAAACTTGCAGGTAATAGTTAAATCCTGTCTAGGCACACAATAATTAACCAACATATGAAAGGAGAGTAATGAAACTTATAGAAAAATTAGAACAAAATAAGAAACAGAAAGATGGAAAACAACCAAAAAATGAATATAAAATAAAATGTATGGAACAATCTATAGCAGTAATGACAGAAACTATAGATGAAATGAAGAAAGTTATCTCTAGAATGAAATCAAATTTCGATGCTCATGTGAATAGACAATTTACAGAGATAAGAGTTATTGAAAAAGATGGCAAATGGGGAGATTATTCAGGAACATTTTATTTAGATGATAATGATGAAAAAGAAATAGTTTTAGAAAAAGCAAAAAAGCATTTCGATAAACATTTTAAGAATGGTATTCATCATAAAGGCAAAAAACTTGGATTATTTCTATTTAGTCCGAGATCAGGTAAACAACTGATTGAAGAAATGAAAACAAACCCTAATGAATAAAGGAGAAATAAATGCCAACTGGAAGACCAAAAGGTAGTAAAAATAAAGTTCGTAAAGTGGTTAAAACTGCTGCTACTACTAATAGTGTAGATGCATTAGCTGGACGTGTCAATTTTGTATTAGATTCACTTATTGATCAAAATGGTAGGTTTACAGTAAAAGAAGCTACAGCAATTAGTAGATTGTATGGTAATCAATTAACATTAGCTAAAATTAAGCTTGACATGCACAAATTGAATACTCAAAATACAACAGAATCAATGGAAGATATATTAGTTCTAAATAAGTAGTATTTTAATATAAGTGGGGGGAGTCCATTGCTCTCCCCAAAAATTTGGAGATATTATGAAAAAAGAATGTAACTATTGTCATGAAATAAAATCATTTGATGAATATTTTAACTCATCTACTTCTGCAGATAGGAAAGCTTATAGATGTAAAGCTTGTACTGTAAAATTGAGATGGGAATGGTGTAAAAACAATCCTGAAAAATATAGAGCTCAATTAGATAGAAGAAAAGTATCAAAAACACATTTTAGTCCTACAGCTCGTAAAAATAAACTCAATAGGCAAATATGGCATCGTAAAACTATGAGTGATAGTTATATTAGAAATTTGATTAAAACAACTACTAATTTAAAAGATAAAGATATCACTGATAAATTTGTAAAGCTTTGGAGAATAAATTTAAAACTGAAAAGACAGCTAAATAAAACAGCTGGAATAAGAGATTATGAGTAGGTACGCTTCTAAGTATAGCCTTGATGAACTAGCAATAGTGCCCAAAACAGCTACCTACTCATAAAATTAACCAACAAGGAGAAAAATAGTGAACCTACCAACATTAGAAAATCTTTATGTTTCTGAACATACAGAGAATATATATGCACAAATAATAGCAGAAGAAGATATAGGAGAAAGTTATGGAAAGAAAGCTATCATATCAGAAAGAATACACACACCCAGGCAACATATATTTTGAATATGTTGGTTACATAACCGAGGATGGTGCTATGAGGCTTCAGCAAAAAGCTGGGTATCATCCTGCTGGTTATGGTTTTTATGGATTCGCTTTTATAAATAATGTAGCAAGATGGCATTGTAGTAATAATTGTGATTAATTAGGTTAATCCCCTAAGAGGCAGGGAGAAGGTTGGACATATGGAAACCGAGATACGTAAATATGCTTCTCCCTTAAATTTGTATACAACGAGGATATGTGAACAGTCCATGGAAAGTATCACCTCTGTCCTCTAAATTTAAAGCAGAGAAGTCAGCCAAAAACGTAGTTCGGGATGTGAAACCTAAAACCTGTCTTGGTAAGTCTTATGGCTTAACAAATGGCAAACAGGCTCTGCATAATAATTATCTGTTTGAATTGAAGGAGAAAAAATGAAATGTATAATATGTAGTCAAAAAATATCACCAGATCCAGATGGATGGGATGGTGGTCATAATGCAGAACCTATATCTAAAGGTAGATGTTGTGGAGATTGTAATGCTATAGTTACAGTAAGAAGATTAAATGATTTTCAAGATAGGAGAAATAAAAATGGGATTCTTTAGAATAACTGGTGAAACAGAAAAACCAGTGCCTAATCATTGTGTAGAATGTGATACTCCAATAATGAATATTATATGGAAGATATGTGATGAATGTAAAAAAAAAGAAGATAATACTAAAATATGTGATGGATGTGGAGAAGCAGACTGTAATGGTTCCTGTATAGCTCCTGTTGATGAAGAACCTATGAGTAATTGTTGTACTGCTTCATTTACATATCCTGGATTTCCGGACAGTGATACTTGTAGTAAATGTCATGAACATGCAGATATAGATGAAAATGATAGTTGGGATAGTAACCCAGATGATGGTAGTTGGAAGGGGAGATAATGGGAAAAGTTAAAGGAATATTAGAAGAAAATATGAGATTATATCCAGAATTATATAATGGTCATGCCAATGAAGAATTTTGGATACAATGTCGTAAAGAAGAGCTTCTTGAAAAAGAAGTTAAGCCAACAAATAAAATAATAAAAAAAGGGAGATCAGTAAAATGTCAGATAAAGAAAAAAAGATAAATAAATATAATAAATATCAACAAGGTGACGTTGTTATGTTTCAAGTAGATGATGCAACATTTGAAAAATTTACAAGAAAACGAGGAAATAATGATAATGTTATTAATTATAATACACAATCTCATAATAATCCTGTATTAGCATTTGGTGAAGTTACAGGCCATTTACATCAAATACATATGAAAGATATGTTAGATGCAGCTGAAGTTACACTACATATGAATCCATATTCAACAGCAGGTGAAGATGTTCCTGAAGGATTTGAAGTTCATGAAGAAACTGTAACTCTTACTCATGAAGAACATAATCCTCTTGATGTACCGCCCGGTAAATATATTGTACGTATAGTGCGTGAATTTGATCATATAGCTGGGAGGTCAAGATATGTCGCAGATTAAATGTGATGATTATGGTGCAAGATATCTTAGTAATTCTAAAGTTGAATGGCTTATCGAATATGGTAAAATTCGTGATGTTGTATATTTTAGAGGTGCAATAGGTGATAGATATACTATTTATGTAGCTACTAAGAGAAATAAGAATGTTGTAGATTTTCATACTGTTCATAATAGTTATGATTATGGTACAACTCAAGGTACTCATATAGCTACTATTACAAATTATGTTTTAAGAATAGTTTCTGAACATGTAAAATATTGGCACAGTAGTGCTGGTTATATTGTTAAACAGTTAATGCGTCAAGGTATAGAACCTAGAACTCCTAAAAAACAATGGAAAATTAGATACTGTAGATCAGCATTTATAATGAAATTGTGGGATAAAACAGCATTTACTCCTTGGATTGGAATGAAAGTAGATCTTAAAACTGGTAATCTTATAAATAAACCTATTAAAGAATCTATCAATTTCTATAATACTGCTAAGAAAACTGACAAAGATACTAGACGTAGAAATCGTATAGCTAATAAGAATAATGCTGAAGCTAATCAAAGATACTTAGCTGCTGATGGTAATTATGCTTTACTTCCTATAGATGATATCTTTAAACTTCGTAATACTGATCGTAGGAATGATATACTAAACTTTCATGGTTTAGAAAAGGTTATCTCTACATTAGAAACCAAAGTTGAAGATGAAGATACTATTGATGGAAGGTTCTATAGATTAATAAACGTTAATATTCCTGATCTATCAACTGGCTTTGAAGAAGCTAATTGGGGTTTATATCTTGAGATGATCAATCCTTCTACAGGAGAAAGTCATTTTGAAGGTATAGCTAATGCTGAAGAAACTGGAAGAATAGGCGGTTGGCGTAATGATTCTATAAAGGAAGCTACTGTTAAAGCTGCATTATCTTGGCGTGATGGTGATGGTATCATATCTACTGGAGATACTTGGAGAAGTGAATCTACAAGTGCTAATTATGTTAAACCAATTATATTAACATAATGCGTAAATTCTCTAGTAAGAAAGAACAACTAGAATGGGCTGATAAACTCCTTCGGAAACTCTCAGAGAGAAATACCGGAGGAGTTACACCTATTATTAAGACAATGATAACTGAACAATACATAAGGAGGTTAAAGAAATGACTCGTGAGAGAGAATTTATGTTAAGACAAAAACAAATTAGAAAACTTTCTAAAAAACCTCCAGTTATTGGTAAATTTCCTATAACTTGTAAATGTGGTAAGTATCGTGGAAAAAGAAAACAAGGGAAATTATGTGGCAGATGTCAAACAAAAGTAACATTTAAAATGGAGCATAAAAGATGAGTAAAATAAAGAAATATGATGTATTAATCTCATATCCAATTCAAGTCGGAGCTGAAGATGAAGAGCATGTCAGAGAAATACTTATGGCTAGTCCTCTGCTGCGTGATGCTGCTGACTTAACATTACAAATTGTGGAGGCAAAAGATGAAAAAAAATAAGCTAGAAATTGTAGATGAAATAGATGGAAAAACATTAGCATATAGAACTAAACCTAGTGTTGAATTATATACTGCTACTAAAGAGGTTGGTTTTAGTGAATTTTCATATTCGTGGGAAGAAGTGATAGCTTTAGGTAAAAAACTTGAAGAATTACTTGAAAAAGACCTTGCAGATGTGATATAAATCACAGTATATTTGCTTATGATTAGCGAATCAGATACAGAGGATATAGTAATTAAGTCTTACGTAGAACTGTATTTGAAAGCGTTAAATGAGTCGAGATCATACAAATTTATTAAGATAATAAAGTCTCGTATGTTTGAACTCATTAAGCGTAAGCAGCTCAAAAACCAAACTAAATAACTCTAATATAAGGAGACCCCCATGGAAGAAACTATTCCAGTAGAAAATGCTGACCTCCAGACTTCTGAAGTATGGAAATCAGATAAGATTGATAAGCTTGCAGCATCGTTAGCAAAAGCTCAGTCTGAAATGAAAGGTGCTGAGAAGAAATCAGTAAATCCATTCTTTAATTCTGGATATGCTGACCTTCATACTGTAATTGAATCATCATTTCCACATTTAACAAAATATGGATTATCTGTAATTCAAGGTAATGATTCTAAACCAGGAGAATTCTTCGTAACAACTATGTTATTGCATGAATCTGGTCAATGGATCAAATCTAAACTCAAAATGCCTGTAGAGAAGGTTACTGCTCAAAGTATTGGCTCTACTATTACATATGGTCGTAGATATGGATTATCTGCAATTACAGGTATAGCACAGTATGATGATGATGGTAATTCTGTTTCAAATCAAAGTCTTACCAAGAATTTCACTAAAAATAATAAACAAGGAGTATAGACATGGCTGTAAAAACAATGGCAAAAAACACAGGTACTGGACAGTATAATGCTGGATGGCATGAACTTACTATTAGTAAGGCTACTGAAGGTCACTGGACAAATAGCAGAGGTGATAAAGTAAGGACTATAGATCTTAACTTTGAAGGTTATCCCGATAGTATGCATCATCGTGTATTTGAAACTAATAATAGAACAACTGGAGAAGAATTTAAGATTGCAAACTTGTTCAGATTTGCTTGTGCTGGTATTATTAGTGTGTTGCAAGATCCTACAGGTAAGAATCCTGTAATTCAATATGATGATGAAGTTACGAATCTTATTGGTACACGTGTAAATGTTTACTTTGTTAAAACAGTAAGCAAAACAGATGGTAAAGAATATAGTAAGACTTTTGATTTAGTTCCTGTAGTTCAAGAAACTGAACATCTTACTTGGACTGATGATGATGTTGCACGTTTAAAGCATGGCATTGAAAAACAGCATGCTAAGAAAGCTGCAACCACAACTAATGGTGTAGGAACTACACATTTAGATACTACTACCACTGTTGCAAGTGATGCAGAAGTTCCATTCTAAATAACCCTTGAGATAGACTACATTTAAATTTAGAAGTCGGCCCATATCAGTCAATCGGCTAAATTTAATGTAGTCTTTTCTCATTTAAGGAGATGTAATGGCAAAAAAAGTACCAGAAGAAATAGCTGATGAGCTTTGGAAAGCACTAAATAGATTAGAATATGCTACTGAAATAATTAAATCTTTAGATATATATCTTGATATTCCAGAAGATGAATTAACTGAAGGTGAAAGATGTTTAAAGAAAAGATCTCAAGAATTTTTAGGAGAAAGAAAATGAATTTAAAAATATCTAAAAGACACATAGTTACACTGTGGCATGAAACTCAGGTAGGTAATATCCATACCTGTAGAGAGAAACAATTAGAATTTTCTGATATGATGTGGAAGTTATATGAAGATATGCAAGATGAAGTATTTGATGTAAAGAAATCTCTAAAGGATTTAATTACATTTGATGCTGATAAAGATTGTGATAAATATCATGAAGAACAAGATGATAAAGCAAAGGAGAACCAATGAAAACTTTAACAATAAAATTAACAGAAGAAGAGCATGCTATATTAGCTGCTTTATCTAAGAAACAACGAAGAAATCCTACCCAACAAGCTGCCTCTATTGTTGTTGATAAGATAAAATCTTGTCGTGGATCATTAAAAAGAGAGGTATTTGAAGAAGCTCAATGTGCTGTAGCTGTATCACCTGAATATAGACAGCTAATTAGTGAGAAACGTACAGAAAGAATAAATGCTGCTCATATAGATGGGAAACAATAATGATTAAAGAATTTGCATTTGGATTAGCAAATCGACATCATTTTGGAGATGTACACGATATTGAGAAATGGGCCGGTATGGCACAAGATACTTTCATGTCCCTGTGGGATTATGATAATCACGTAGTTGATTATGTTAAACAGAAAGGAACTCTTGCATCATATGATGGAATGCTTT
>Ga0080013_1006345_pt1 | contig 10573 bp, 9 predicted proteins | sample ETNvirenome_6_85_FD_69236 | JGI IMG/M metagenome (GOLD analysis project Ga0080013, IMG submission 69236) | Marine viral communities from the Pacific Ocean - ETNP_6_85 (SPADES assembly) (version 2) | ecosystem: Environmental > Aquatic > Marine > Oceanic | place: Pacific Ocean | collected 2013-06-19
AAAATGACTTCCCCATGCATACCAAATACTACAAGTCTCAAATTCTCCTATGGCATCTATAACTACAATAGCTGATTCTTCATATGGACTTGTAAAGTAACCTGCTGCAGCATGAGATTGGTGGTGTTGGACATATTCTATTTCTGCATTACCAATATAATCTCGTAGATAATAAGATGGAGTATTCTTATAACTTAATACTTCTCCATATTGACCTGCTTTTAATTGTCTTAACTTTTTTAAGTATGGTCTTTCAAAATAAACCACTTTATCTGGTTTACCGCCCTGTCTATAACAATCGGCAAATAGTGCCGAGTTTAAATCAGAATCATTCTTGATTCCACTATATCTTTCACTATGACCAGCAAACAAAATCTCACCATCTTCTATAAGTGTGATGGCGGCATCATGGTTTAGTGCGTTTATTCCTAATATTTTCATATAACCTCTTTATTTTTTAATACATAGAACTATATTCAAAATGATCATTTATATCTGACAGTCCCCTTTCGAAAGTTTCTTTATCATGTTTACCTAACCAATCAATTAAATCATTAAATCTTCTTTCTAAATCTTTATTAGTTGCTAAAATCTCACCATTACCTATCTTTGTAAGATTTACATTAGATATTGCTGGTTGTGATGAATGATAATCTCTCCACCTTTTATGTAAAATTTCTACACCAAACCTCTCTGGATTTGCAAATATTGGTGTTCCAGGATATGGTGTAAATAAACTAACAATCCATTTATCTGGCTTTAAATCTATAACAAATTGTTTAACCGCATTAATTGATTCTTCTGTTTCACCTGGCAATCCTGTAAGAATATAAATCTTGGCCTTCATTCCTGCCTTCTGAATCATTTTTACGGCATTTGCATGCATATTAGTTGTTGCCTTGCCAGCCTTATTCACTATTTTTAATATATTATCATCGGCACTTTCAAACCCAATTCCAATTTCTCTACATCCAGCATAATATAAAAGTTCACAATATTCTGGATTTACCAATACTGAACTAATTGAACCCCTAAACCTAATATCTAAGTCATGTAATTTAGGAGCAAGTTTTTGAAACCTTTTCTTATCTATAATAGCATTATCATCTAAAAATCTAAAATGTCTACACCCATACTTATCCTTCATCAATTCTATTTCTTCTATAACATTTTCTGCACTTCTAAATCTTGTTTTTTGTACCACATTTGCACAAAAAGCGCAATTGAATGGACAACCTCTACTGGTCATAAGAGTTCCACCTCTATGTCCATCACTACTATACCTATAACCACCCCACAGCTCCTCACTAACTGCCCTATGGTCTAACATCAAATGTCTTGCTGGATGTGGAATTGTATCTAAATCTGTAATTCTCGGGCCCTTATGTATTCCCGTGGGCTTCTCTATGCATATTTTAGTTATAATACCTTCTGCTTCGTCTTGAACCACACAATCAAAGTCATCCACACAATCATCTGGTAACCAAGTTGCATGTACCCCACCAATGATAGTATATACCTTATCACCATATTTCTTTTTGATAATCTTATTCAAATCTTTCATATCATCTATTTGGGATGTAACTGCTGTCATACAATAAATGTCAGCTTCAGGTGGATTATTAAAATCATTAAAATCTTCTCGTATATCCCAAACTTCAACATCAAACCCATCCCGTTCTAAAACAGCTGCTATATATAATGGTCCTAATGGTGCATAGGCAAAAGGAGTGGCATCCATTTTTTTACTATCTGGAATAACTATTAATACTCTTTCCATAAACAATTTCCCCTTTTTAATAAATATTATATTCCCTCTATAATAGGTATAATAACTTGTTCACAAAACTTTTTATGTGAAGATGGTGATGGATGTCCTGGATCATGTTCACCATTACCCCAAGGATCACGGGCCTTTAAACAAACCCATTCTGCCAATCCACCATACTCTACCTGTTCATCTTCATAAAACCACCACTTATCCCAATCTACCATATCCCACAAATGAGTTGCATTTATATATATATCCTTTAACAATGGTGTATCTCTTGATATTTTTTCAGTTGCGTTATCTGGCCAATATCTATCTGTTTTAAAATGAGTATTATCTCTCCACGCAAGATTCCAAATTTCATGTCCAAATATTTCATCACCTTCAGAACGTGCCCATCCACTTGGAACTTTAAATGAATATTGATTAAAAATATTTTGCCAACACATCATTTTATATTTTATTCCAAGACTATCTAAATACCATTGAGTTCTTAAAATAGATTCAAATGTATTTATTAAACTTTCTTCTTCTGAATAAAAATGTTTCCAATATAAATCTAAAAATTTAGTTACTGATTTATTGTCCCAAGTCATATAAGGAATACTACTTTTTATCCAAGTAGAATCATGAAAATCTAAAACTCTCCATCCATCATCTCTTATAAAATTACCCATCCAATTTTTATGGGGTCCATCGACCCAAAGTTTATGCATTGGATTTTCTCTAGCCGTAGATAAAAACTCTTTTCTTGTTATTCCAGACCACATTATAATAACCTCAATATCCTTTGGATTCTTTCCAAGTTTTAACTGGTTATTTACTTCCCATATTACACTTCTACTAATATATGAATTTCCAGCACCTGTATCTCCTACATTTTGAACCCAACCATATTTTTCTTGTTCTATGTGATATGGCCACGTTCCCGTTAATTGAGTAAAACTACAACCTGCGGTTATTATAACTTTATTCATATTATTTATAAATAAAAGGATCTCTTTTTCGTAATTCTTTTATTTTTTTCTTATATAAAAAATGTGATTTGACTTTAAACCACTGATACTTTAGCCACTTAATCATTTTTATTACTCCATTCTTTAATAAATTTAACAATAACCTTTTCACAAAATTCCATATGACCCTTTTTGTTTGGATGATTTTGACCAAGAATACCATCCAATTCTTCTAAATTATAACCACCTTTTACATTATCCAATATCCAATTTCCAATACCACCATAATCTTTCCAAAACCACCACCTATTCCAATCTACCATCTTAAATAAATAGTCAATGGAAGGAAATATTTTATTTATTTTTACCTGCTTACTCAAATCATAATCGTCAGTCCACACATCAAAATAATGATGATAATCAAAAATATTAACAAAAGAGAAAAACTTATATTCTATCTGGTTACTTTCAAGATACCACTGTGTTCTTAAAATATTTTCCATAGATAGGATATAACTTTGTTCATCTGGTAAAAACTTTGACCACTTTTCATTAAATGCCTGCCACATACCTATAGGTAAATTTTTTGTATATGTAACTTCACTAAAATCTTCTTCATAATCCTTAAATTCATAATACATTTGTTTACTTTCATTATTGACCAACATATCTCTTCTTTGCATACCTGACCATCCAACAAGAACAAAAATATCATCCACGTTCACACCTCTATCAATTAATTTCTGACATCCTGAAATAATAGTTCTACTAATATAATCACTTCCACGACTACAAGAACCATAATTATATATGTTCAAATCATCAAATATATAATCTAACCCACACAATTCATTTTCAAAATCATAATAATCTTTTATAAACTTTGGCCAGCAATCACTACCAGCGTCTGAATAACTACATCCACTTGTAATTATATGTTTTTTATTCATTAAATATTTTATCTCCAAATTGTCTAATTAAATTTTCTAAATCTGTTTCTAAATACTCCACTAATCTATTATAATTGTGCTTATAAATATCAGTCATATTCATATACCATTTATGGATTTCAGGTTTACTAAAATTACATAATCTATAAATTTCTTTTTGTATAGAAACCATTCTTTCAAATCCTAATTGATTGTCATAAGTTTCATCAATATATGGATGAAAAGTTTTAAATCCCCAATCGTGTAAAACACCTAAAGTATTTTTATCTCCAACAACAATAAAAGGTAAAAATGAAATCATGGGTTTAGAAATTTTATCGTCAAAAGTTACATTTTCTTCGGTATATTTTGTCATACTACAAATATTAAAATAAGAATTAAAATAAGGTATCAAAGACATTTTACCAGGATTACCTTTCTGTAAATAATTATCACAATGAGTATCAAATAAATAAGGTAAAATCTTTTTCAATTCATTTATTTCTATATCTGAATGTGGACGTGAAACCGCATCACCATCAAGGCCTTCAGGAAAATCTCTAAAATGTTCTCCTATTTTTTCTCCTATATTATCCATTTCATTTTTTTGTGCATCACTATTCGTAGTAGAAATACTCCACAAATAAGAAACATTACCCTTATCTAATAAATTGTATTTAGATAAAAAATTAAATAAAATAGTTCTATGAGGCTTTGGTGTTCTATTGAAAGAGGTAAAGTATTTTTCTCTCAACATATCAAAATAATCTCCACGATTAGAAGAACCATCATCACGAGTAACAATATTATCGAATAACCTTTTACTCAAGTCTAAATGTTGATAATTTAAACAATCACCAGTTGGAAATCTTGGTAATTCCAATACCTCAAATTTTTCATAATCTTTATTTTCATTTTGAATACTATCTGTTATAAAATTTATACTATTCCTTGGCAATTTATATTTTTCATAAATAGATTCTACATATTTCAGCTCTTCAATTCCAAAACAAAACGTATCAGTAAAATAAAAAATAATTTTTACTTCACACTCTTTTAAATTATCTAATAATTTTGGATTTTTTATGTATTTATCCAGTGAAGAATGGAATTCATCTGGATCAATTACAATTATATTTACCCCATTAAAGTTGTTACTGTCCCTAACATCAAAACTAACAAAACTATGATACCACCATCTTGCATGAGATTTCTTGTCATAAAAATATATTTTCATTTTTCAGTAAACTTTTCTCTTATCCACTTGTGATGCATTTAATTATCCCACTTCTTTAATATCATCAACTAATTTATCTAACAAATGTCGTGGATCCATTTCGTTAATTAATATTTGATTGTGAAGTATTATTGGTAATGATTCTACAAATAATTCATGTAAATCATTATCTGACATATTCATCAATTTATCTACCTCTGTCATTACTTTCCAAAATCTTTCATTATCATCTTCAATAGAATCATAACTCTCATCTATAACTGAATCAAATGTTTGGAAACCATAAGATTTTACTAATTTAATTGTATATGGACTTGAAATAGACAAGAATGGATTAAATAATAAACCTTTATAGGTTTTTTCGGAAACACAATCATTCCTATGCCAGTATTTTCCGTTAGAACTAAAAAATACAGTTTCAGGTGTTATCTGAAAATAACAATCTTCAAAAAAAGATTTTGGAACTGAACGATTGTTTCTAAAAAAATCATTTTCCCAATATTTAGGATTTGGTGCCCAATTGTCAGGATGTTCATCAGTTGGTCCTAATATGGTATCTATCAAAAATGGAACTTTAGAAAAATAATCTTTGTTATAATCATATGGATATTCTATATAACCCTCCCAAGGATAAGGATTATTAGTTGTCTTTCCTGCATAAAAAAACTCTTCTAATTGTTCTTGATTTTCATTGTCTGGCATCAAAAAAGTAACCATTCCATTATTATCATAACCTTTTCTATGAAGTTCATTTAATAATATCATTCTAAAATCTTTAGCACTTCCATTTAAACATAAAAATTTATTTGGTTTTTTATATTGTTTTAATTTTTCGATATAAGAATTATCATAAGGAATGTAGGGAAAAATAGTGTTACTGAAACTGAGGAATACTTCAAACAAAATATACGGAAAAGAAATTGCATTTGGATATTTTTCAAGAGGATTCTCATTATTAATTACTATAGAATTTTCAGGTGTAATATCTAAATTTAAATCATTTAATTCTTCATATAACTCATTGATACCTAGTTCTGATGTAGATTCTGTCATACAATCAAGAATCCATTTATCTGTTAATGACGGTATTTTATATATAGAATTAAATCTTCCAAGATGATCACTTGAACCATATAATAAATTTTGTATTTCTGGAGTTATGTCGGACATCATCAATGGAAATTCTACAAGTTTATCATCTATTGGTGGCCATTTATTCAAATCATATTTCATTTATCTTCTCCAATAAAATTTTTGTCCACTTACGGTGCCCTTCTTCAAGTGGATGATATTTATTTCCCAACTTTACTTTATTATTAATCACATATTTATCCATCGTATAATCATCAATAAATTGTTCTTTATCAATAAAATTCCACAACAAAATATCATAACTATTCATTTCATGTGTAAAATCATTAAACGACATAAAAAATAAATATTTGATATTATGAGTTTTTAAAAATTCTTGAATGTGATACATATACGAAGCAGTAGTATCGAGACATTGTTCCCTATCATATAGATATTTTATATATAACTCATGAATTTCACCAAATCTATTTTTCGATATATTAGGTATAATACTTGTATAAACTTTGTGTGTATCAGGACTAAATTTTAAATTTTCATCATCATATTTATCTGAATCGTCATTAAGTATTTTTTTAAAATCTACATCACATCTAAATTCCACCCTATCTGGATTTGTCCAACCAATAACAACAATTAAATCTTCAGTTGAACCACCATCATTTATATATTTCAATAACCACTCAATAGTAGTTCTGAAAATTCTCTGATTACTACCTCCAGATGCACCATGATTTACTACTTTATCACATTTCAATTTATGACCAAGTTCGTAAGGCCAGGCATTTATTCTTGGTTTTAAAAGTTCATCCCCGAAAGTATAACTATCTCCGTTTGTATATAACACTTTTTTCATAATTTAATTAATTCTCTTATAAATTTATTCCATATCTTTTCTTTTATTTCTTTTGAGCGTACCAATTCTCGATTATGAATAACTTTTGGTATAATACTCTCACAATAAATATTATGAAATTCAGTATCATCCATTTTACAAACTTTTTCTATCGAATCAACTACAGCTAATAATCTATCAGTATGGTTTATAATATCATCATAACTCTCATCAAACAGTTCAGGAAAAGTCTGGTATCCCATTGACCTCATATATTTTAATACACCATAACTTCCCAAATGAATAAATGGTTGACAAATGAGTGCTTTATAAGTTTTCTCACTCATCTCAAAAATAGTCTTATGGGCATGTGATAATGATTTATTGTACATATAACTTTCTGTTACTATATTAAAATATGAATTTTTAATATGATTTACATCAACTGGTCTATCCCACTCATCTACTTGTTCCATAGTTTGATCAAGTATAAGTGGAACTCGTTTAACCATTTCTGTTTTTGCATATTCATCAACTAACTTTCCATATCCCTTTGTAATATCAAATCCTAAACTTTCAGTAAAATTATCTAATATTTGAGATGGACTCCCATATCGATATAATAACGATATTAAACCATATTTATCTAATCCCCGCCTGAATAATTCTGTAACCAAAAATTGTCTATATTCCTTTCCATTTGCATTGTAACAAACATATTTATATGGTTTTTTATTAATTGTTGGTAAGGGCAAATCACCAAAATGTTGAAAATGTGGTTCAAAAATATAAGTATCCATTGCAATAACATTAATTGGATATTCTCTAAATTTAGGAAACTCATTTAATAACAATTTATAAGTTTCATCACTTCGTAATTCATAAGACATAAAAATAACCTGTTTGGAATCTAAATTCCATTTTTTAATCATATCTATTGCCCATTCAAGAGTCATTTTTTGTAATGCTTCACCATCAGATATCAATAATAATTTCATCTTACCACTATTAATTAATTCAACTTTTGTCCCATCAAGTTTATTATCACCACTCCACAATGTATAAAAATTCTTATCCTCTCCTAAACTATCAAGTGTTCGTTTATTTATTTTTATACCACAACTCTCAACTGTATCTAAAAATCCCAATGATGTATCCGTTTTATCTATAATAAAATTAATCATTTGTAACTCTCCTTCAAACATTTTCATAACTCTCGTATCTATAAATTTTAGAAGCCTGACTTTTTAAAATATCCAAGTCTTGACCACAAACTACTGCACACCGTTCCATTTTACCATCTCTAATAGAATCTTTAATCCAAGATTCACTAACTTTCCGAAATAAATCTCCCTCTATAATATCTTTTAAAGAATTAATTTTTGCATTTAATTTATCTTTTCCACCTGTATTATAAATTAAATTCCAAAACTGTTTTGATGATTTACTATCTTTAACATATTCTCCATACATTCTATCATGTAACCATCCACAAGGAACTAAAAGTCCTTCTGCAGAAAGATATATTTCTTTCTTAGATTTAACAAGACATTTTATCGGAACTTCATCAAGATAATCATCAAATGAACTAACTTCCTTTATAATATTATCAATCTTCTCTAACGAAACATTTCTATATTTTTCTTGTCTTGGTTTTTCTAAATAATATTCAATATTACCTTCCTTATCCAAAACCTCTTGTCTTTCTATAATCGTATGATCTTTTGTTAAAAATCTTCCAGTCTTTTTAGATGTGAATCTTTTAAACCCAAGTTCCTTAGAGAAATTTTCTATATCTTCAACTTGATGTTCATTGTGTCGAAATACAAGAAATTCCCATATTGCCTCTCCACCACTCTCTATAAAAGATTTTGCATTCCTAATAATTTTATTATAATCTGTCCATCTTCTATAAATATGATTTGTTTCTTCATCTCCATCAATACTAAAAACTACATAACCATCATCACCAAGAACATCTGCTATCTCACCCCACCATTTTTCAGTTCTGGCAGAACCATTAGTATTTAATCCAATTTCCAACTTTGAATTTACTCCCCTTAACCACTTTATTACTGGCAATATATCCCTTGCCCAAATAGGATCACCATAAGTTCCACAAAAGAAAACCAATCTTAATCTCTGAACTAATTCTATTGGAAATATATTCTTAATATCATCTAACGACAACTCACATATTGGTAAATCTTCAACCGTTTTACCACCATAAACATTTCGTGGACATTGTGGACATCCGGCACCACATTCAGTAGTTAATTCTATTTGACAAACTTCTAAATTATTATAATCTACTATCATTTTGAATTTCCATACTACTGATAATTACACTATCGGGTTGATTTAATATCCAATGAATAACTTCTACTATATAAAATGGTTCTATTGGAATAATATTTTTAGATTTATGTTTTAACATTTTTGTATTTATCTGTGCAGGTTCTAATGTTGTAACCTTTACAGATTTATTTTTAGAAGATTGTAACATATTACTAAATTTTTTAAGAGAAAATTTAGAAACATTGTATGTTATTCTACCATAATCTATTCCTTTCCATCCACTCGAATTTGCAGCTGAACTACATATATTAATAATATGTCCTCTTTTCATTTTTTTATAAAATTCTAAAGTTAAAAATGAAGCAGATAAAAAATTACTTTCAAAAGTTTCATAAAAATCTTTCTGATAAACCCCGGCACAATTTATAACTACACTCGGATCATATTTATCAACCAAAGTTTTTAAAAAATCCTTATCCCTTAAATCACCTTGTTCTCTTGAAATTGGAATAACATCATACATTGCTGAAAAGTGTTTTACACACTCTTTCCCAACTCCACCATTAGAACCTATGATTAACATTTGTTTACTCATTTGTTATTGCCTCTAATTCTTTAAATGTTCTATCAATATGATAATGATCATTAATTAATTTATCATAATTATATTCAATAATATCATCAATATTAGACAAAAACTCATTTATTTCTAATTGATTCATTGAACATAATTTCTTTACTTCTTCTATTACTTTCATAATCCTTTTATACGGATGTTTTTCTTTATCGTATGATTCATCTATAAATGGATGAAAAGTTTTAAACCCTTCTTTATGTAAATAATCTAATGTTTTATAACTACCCACTAAAACAAATGGATGTCTGTTTGCAATGGCCTTCCATATCTTTTCACTCAAAAACAATGTATCTTCCACTACTTGACTTTCACTAACCAATGAAAAAAATGTTTTTTCATATGGCCATGGTGGGGATGTATCAAAATGATTTGTTTTCCATTCATCTACATCAATTATACTTGGAGAAAGTGATTTTATTTCTTCCAAATATTTAACAGTTTTTGATATTAATTTTTTACCAAGACCAAACCAATCTCTTAAATTGTTATGAAAAACTTTACTATGATATTTTTCAATTTTATCAAATGATATTAATCCATTACTCAATATTTTTTTTTCTTGTAATAGTGCCAACAAAAATAGTCTATGTGGGTGTAAAAGATTTCCATTATAACATAAAAAATGCTTTTCTATATTTTTATTTAGATCTTTTTTAGCTAAAGTCCATTTTTGTTTATAATCAATATGTCTATATCCAGAAAATTCTATTATACGAAAATCTTTTTCATTTTTATACTCACTATTTGGTTTCCACTTACTAAACTGTTCTTTGGCAATCATATTACCAGTAATAAAAACAAAATTTGATGGATCAATT
>Ga0080013_1006346_pt1 | contig 10573 bp, 6 predicted proteins | sample ETNvirenome_6_85_FD_69236 | JGI IMG/M metagenome (GOLD analysis project Ga0080013, IMG submission 69236) | Marine viral communities from the Pacific Ocean - ETNP_6_85 (SPADES assembly) (version 2) | ecosystem: Environmental > Aquatic > Marine > Oceanic | place: Pacific Ocean | collected 2013-06-19
TGGAGGGCTGCCTTGATTGTCTGGTTATCAGCAATAGTAGCGCCAGTGAATGTGCTTAGGTGTGTTTCATCCTTAGCTACGCCACTTAAAGAAGCCACATTATCAATGTGAGTTTCATTCGCATTGATTAGGTTAGTAATCGTAGTACTGAAGTTAGCATCATCACCGAGGGCCGCAGCCAACTCGTTCAATGTGTCGAGGGCGCCAGGGGCTCCATCGATGGTATTAGCAACTTCAGTCGCTACGAATGCTGTAGTAGCAATCTGTGTAGTATTAGTACCTGCTGCTGCAGTAGGAGCAGTAGGAACACCTGTTAGGGGGCAACTTGCAAGTGCTGCTTTAGTGTCTAACTGTGTCTGAATAGCAGATGTTACACCGTTAACGTAGTTAAGTTCTGTAGCATCTGGAGTAATTGTTGTACCTGCAACCTTGAATCCACCAGCTAAATCAACGATTTGATTAAACTTGAACTCACCACTGCCACCATTAGCAGTGAAGTTAGGGTGACCAGTTCCACTATGACGTGTAATCTGTAGGGTTTCAGTATTAGATGGATAGAAGATGATGTCATTCGTATCACACTTAAACTTCAAGTGACTATCAACAGCATGGAATTCTGGTGATTCAATCTTAGTCGTGAAGGTAGGTGAGGCAATGTTAGCCTTGAGAGCGATCGCTGCATCAGCGTCAGACTCATTCTGGTCAACGTCAGCCTGAACAGCAGCAATAGCTGCATCTGCGTCAGTTTCGTTCTGATCTACGTCTGCCTGGACTGCAGCGATGGCAGCGTCAGCATCAGTTTCATTTTGGTTAACATCGGCTTGTACTGCTGCAATAGCAGCATCAGCATCACTTTCGTTTTGGTTAACATCCGCCTGTGTTGCTTCAATATAAGTTTCAACTGCTTGTAGCGCAACTTTAACAGAAGAGCTATCAGCGATAGTTGAACCAGTGAAGGTACCAAGGTTAGTGACGTTCTCGGCAATACCAGTCAGTGCTGCCAGGTCATCAGTGTCAATATCAACAGCTTCAAGAGTTGTTTCTAGTGACTGCAGTGCTTCCTTGACTGTTTTATTGTCAGCAATTGTAGAACCAGTAAAGGTTCCGAGATCACCAACTTCATTCAGCTCAGAAGCTGTGGTAGTAATAGCTGTCCCGCCAATTTCAAAGCCACTTACCAGGTTGATTGCCTGTTGGAATTCACATTTACCTGAGCCACCTACAGCAGTAAACTTAGGGTTACCTGAAGAGGGATCTCTAGTAATCTGTAGTGTCTCTTGATCAGCTAGATAAATGTTAAGGTCATTACCTGTTTCAGCACGAAGTTTCAGATGTCCCCCACCTGTTGCTCTCCACTCAGGGGAATAAGCATGTCCACTAAAGGAGGGCTCTGTGATAGCTTGATTAAATTTGAACTCACCAGTACCGCCTTTAGCAGTGAACTTAGGGTTACCAGTTGAAGGATCTCTAGTAATCTGTAGAGTTTCTTCATCAGCAAGGTACAGATTAAAGTCATTACCTGTCTCGGCACGTAGCTTGAGGTGACCGGATCCAGTTGCTCTCCACTCAGGAGCATAAGCATGCCCTGCAAAGCTAGGTGAAGTAAAGGTATAACTATTAGTTAGAGTAGCTTGAAGTGCAGTGTCAGCGGCAGTACGAGCAGCAGCTTCAGCTACATCGCCAGCAGCGCGATTGGTTATTTCAGTTTCACCTGAAGTTTCAAGCAACTGTAGTGCTGATTTAATCGAAATATTATCAGCAATTGTAGAGCCAGTAAAAGTACCAAGATGGCTACTGTTAACAGCAAGACCAAGCAGAGATGCTTTATTTTCAATATTTAGTTCAATTGATTGTAGAGCACCTTTTACTGTAAGGTTATCAGCAATTGTTGTGCCAGTAAATCCACCTAGAGTAGTATCAAGGTTAGTAATACCGAGGGCAGTTAATGTTGCAGTTTGGAAAGCTTCAAGATCGGTAGCCCGTCCTTCAGCAAGGGTCAGGTCTACTTCTTTAGCAAGCAGGTGTCCACCTTGGGATGTTCCGTCGTGTACACGGAGTGACCTGAGCGTTGTATCTACAGTGATTTCACGATCAGCACCGACAAATGTACTGGAGGGACCACCACGAAATTGAATTTGATCAGCCATTGGAGTAATTAGTTAAAGTCAAAATAGTCGATGCCTTCACCAACATTCTGGACATTGCAGTCGTGATGGTCGGTAACAGGGGATGTAAGATCTCCAGCGTCCATTTGGAGACCGGATAACCCAAAGTCTTGGGCGTAATCAGAAGCTTTCTTCCAGAATTCGTAGAATCCTTGGTAGTAAATAGAGCCTCCGAAATAAGCAAGGCTGCTTAGGTTAAAAGTAATCGGTGCCTTACTTCCGTTTGGAATGTTAATTTCCGTAATAAGTGTACAGGTATCATGCTCAAATAAGCCGATACGTCTGATGCCCTTGTGATAATAGATGCCAATATCAGTATCACCTTTTTGGTAATCAATTGACAGTTCGATATCAGGAGAAGCTTCAAACATAATGTCGAAGTCACCTGGAAACCGTTCACAGTGGATGCGTGTTACTTTAGTGTAGTGCCCTTGGCGACCACTTAACCAGTTAGGCACACTGTGCCGATCGGATTGTAAGGGTCGATGTAATTGAACATGGTCACCCACTTGTTTAGTAACGTGCTTCTCTCCTTTAAGTTGAAATGTAATCATCAGAGCACAATAGGCTACTCCTATATTGTATAAGTAATTTAGATGCTTATTATCCTGAAGGTTGTAAAGGGAACATTGTAGTAGAACTACTAGCTAAAGTACTTGTATTTGTTTGAGAATCTTTAACGGTCATATGAAGTCTACTTGTATTATTCCAATCATCAAAGATGCTGCCTTGAGTAGCAGAATCAGCAATGATAGGCGCACCATTAAATACAACTCCACTTAATGTTTGACTACCAACACCATGATTTAAATTCCAAGCAATTATTACTCCCATGAAATATAAAGGATCTGAAACACGGGTAACAGCAAGCCACGCTTCATCAGGTAATCTATAAGCAAAATATTTATCTTCAGTTGTACTGTAACTAGTACCAAGTGTTCCTGAATTAGCGTGAGCTTTAACATTTAAAGGATAAGCATACATTAGTCTATTACTAGTTGTATAAATTAAACTTAGCTTTTCTACCCTTGCTGAATTAGCGCCACTATGTGAAGGTTCATCCTGTGAGGCTGCTCTATACATCCATGACAAGCCGATTACATTAGGTAAATGTGTGCCTGTCGAAGTTGTATCCCATACTCCCCCTTCAATATCATTAATACCAGTTAAGCTATGCCCCGTAGGACCAACTCTGCTAATGGCATCACCACCATAGCCACCATATCTGTGAACATATAACCCATTTGCTCTATTTTTTGACCAGATATTACCTCCAAATGAAATCTCATCATTCCCTGTATGTGAGCCCGCTGTATAAGTAGTAGCCCAGCTATCTTGCACACTTTCGTTTGGTCCAAATTGAGTTAAACGATTTTTACAATAATCTACTTGTTCAGATGTGTATGCATCACGGCTAGCGATATCAGGTGCTACATAACCACAAGGTAATGTAGCAATTGTTCTCATAGTTTCAGACATATCAACCTTTTATGAATAAAGTTTTACTAGTAGTAGACCATACTAATGTACCTGTATCATACTCACTTGCAGTAGGAGTATTTTGAGAACTAGTACAACAAGTACCTCTTTTAGATATACCTTTTATTGCATTGGTTGAATCAGGTGTTCTGTCATCTACGTACTTTTTATTAGCAATAGCCCTATCAATACTAGGAACCATACCTTCACGGCCATAAATTACGCCATCATTCTGGACACGGAAGTTCTCATAAGTACCGCTATCAACTTCAAAGCCACTGACGTATATGTCTCCTTTGAAGTAATGAGCATCTGTCGCATTGTATTGAACAACATCAGAAGCATAGAAATGGTAGTTACCATATCCAAATTTAGCCGTTGTACTATTAAAGTTCTCATCCTCGTTGTAATTAGAGAACCAGTGGTCTGTTCCGTATCTTCCGACGTATTTAACCTGCGACCCAGAACCACCTGGACACCAGATGGTCATTGCATATTGACTATTACTAGCGTCTAGTATTGCAAGAGCATTCTTCTGCTCCCCTCCTGTTTTTATGTATAGATGGTTAGTCATAGTATCACCATCCTTCTTCACGAACGGTAAGTTAGAAACAGTGCCGTCACCACCTACACTACCACCAAGGCTTGACAGTGCACTATCTACGTAGCCTTTCGTTACACCATGGTTTGTTGCAGTTGGGGAAGGTAGTACAACAGGTCTAATAAATTCTGTAAAGCAATTAGTTGTAGTAGTACCATGAGGAGCATGGAATTTAACATAAGTATCTTGTGCATCATTGACATTAGATACTTGAGTATCACGAGCAATAATCAATGAGCCTTCAGTAAGTCCGTCACTAGGACCGCTACCCCCAACTAAAATGTAACGATCTGTAGGAGTAGCATTAGCTGTTACGCTAAATTTAACCATTCCATTATTACTTAAGTCTGCATTCTTAGCTTCTAATTCTAGATAACTCTTTGCTTGAATTCTTAAAAATCCGCTATCTACAAAGTACATGTTCTTACTCATCTCTATAGCATAAGAGCCAACAGAGAAGATAAGACCGTTACTTTGATTACCGAAAGATCCACCGTACCATTTTATGCTTTTACCTCCAAGGTATGCATCAATATCACTTGAGGTGAAGTCAAAACCAGAGCCATCTCTTGTACCATCTACTAGCACTTTATCGTAGAAACTGGCAGGTTTATACATGCCTAATCCACCACCAGTAGAAGCGACGATTGACATTACTAAGTCATCGTTTGTGACTGTATCTGGATCATTCCCGATGCAATACTGTAACCATTTATTCTGATTTATCATATATTTTGTATTGCTATTCTGCTTAATAGTGTCGGTATAAATCCGCATTGTATCTTGGAATGTTGTCTGAGTATTGAATTTATAGTCAGTACCTCCGGAAAATATACCGCCTCCACTTGTCGTAATTTTTCCGTCTACATATAAATCGTCATAACAAGAGAGAGGTACGACAAAGCTCGCTCCAGTTTTGGACATTGTACATACACGGGAAGTCGAACTATAATCAGCTGTATCACCTAATTCAAATCTTAACTCTGGATTACTAGTACCGAAGCATGAAATTTCACTAGTCTGAGGGAAGCGTACATCACCGCCAAATACTGCACTGACATTAGCTGAGCTACCTACAGTCAAGCCCCTAGCAAAGCTAGTACCAGTTTGCTCAATTGTTACTAAATCAGTTAAGGTCTCACTAGTTGCACCAGCTTGAATTATAATTTTTGCATCAATATGGTTATAAGCACGGATGATTTTATTAGCATTACTGCTAGTAAAACTCAATGCACCTTTCATATCTATACCACCAGCGGGGTATAAGGATAGATTGATTGCGGTACTATCTCTTAGATACAATCTGCCACTATTTGAATCAGCCGGATCTTGCCAAAGTGTAAGGTTACCGCTAGCACTTTGAGTAGCTGTACCAGATTTATAGATAGTACCACCTGTAGTCCTAAGAATATTAGCGATACCATCTGATATGTTTTGATCAACATATGCTTTATCTACAAGATCATTATCACCAACCATTCCGCCAAAGTACCTAACTCTAGTAGGGCTACCGTCACCGTAATAAATACAATCGATGACATTATTATTAACACCTGTATTGTCAACAATAGGTCCACGTATTCTAAGACCACCTATCTGACCACTGTTAGGAGGTGTAAAGAAGGAAGTACTAGGTGCAATTGTAGTGGTTTTACCAGTTAAATTAAGCGTTGAATCAGCAGCAGCTTGTATGAAGATATCATTATTGTTATCCCTAACTTTTAATGCGTAGTTATCAGCTTCAGAGCTGAACGTTTTAATGTTTAAAGCGCCAGTAGTTGTCTTTTCCCCAGGGAAGATCTGTAGTCCACCGGTCACTGTATCGCCAGTGACGTTAACGAAATCACCACCAGCATCTGCAACGGTTGTAACCCATTTACCCGGAGGAGTTACATATGTATAGACAACATTTGAATCAGGGTTCGTTGTTGTGTCACCGTCAGCCGGATTAGGAGGAAATGTGAAAGGCATTTGTTTATACGTTTGTTAGTGCAGAAGTGAGACCAGTTTTAAGTGTTGCAAAGTCTGTTGAGTTAGCGACTGCTTGACGCATAGCTTCAAATGCAGTTTGATAAGACGTTAACTTTGCCTTTACATCTATTGTATTTGTAAGCCGCCTACCTGTGCTGTCGTTTGGTAGAAAATCACCAATTGTAAAGTTTGTTGAAGCTACGCCACTACCTGATATGCTAGCTACCTTTGTGCTGGCTTGAATCCAGCAGAAATCATCTTTAAGACCAGTTGATTCCCATGCATATTCATGATACGAAGACGTGTTGCCAAAGGTAGCTGTAGAACCTTGTGGTGTTTTAAGTGCTAATGCTTTTCTACCGTCTGCAATATTTGTAGTAAAATCTAATGCGATAGATCCGACATTATTGTTTGCAAGTTTAATAGCACCTGTTACTGTACCTCCTGTTAGAGGTAAGCAGGAGTTTACAGAATTAAATTTACCATCTACATAAGTAGTAGAAGCTAAATCGGTAATAGAAGGGATTAAAGCTTGTACTTCTGTTACTTCACTCTTTAAAGCTCTTGCTGTAATAAGGGTAGTGAGTTCAGCTATTGCCAGTGCTAATTCGTCGCTTGTCGCATTATCTTCACTAGCTTCACTAGCAGTAATTGTATTAATCTGTGTTTGTAAATTATTTGTCAAGGTGTGCATATTAGCTACAGAGGCATATGAACTAAGGTCAATTGCATCTGCATTTTCTAATGCTGTAATTTTTGTTTCAGCATCTGTAATACGTTGCTCAGTAAGGGGGACTGTTGTGTAACGCAGTAGATCGACAATAGCAGTAAGAGCTGTGTGCTTTGCTGAACGTGTACTCTTCTCAAGAGTAAATGCTGTTTCAAGTGCAGCAATACTTTGATTGAATGCATAGGAAGCACTGATTGGTACCCATTGACCTTCAGTTACATCATCGCCTGCTTCAACGTACCATATGCTCATTTCGATATCACCAGTATCGAACCAGAGCTTACCTTCAGTAGGATTATTAGGAGGTAATTCACCGATATAAATCTGCTGTAAAACCGCTTCAGCATCCAAGGCTTCAATAGCTTCTACAAAATATTCGTTTGCATCTTTCTGATAAACGATTGTATCAGGATCATAGACAGGAGCTATATTACCGTTGTATGAATCGAAACTATATGTGTCACCGCCAGGTTGAGTTGCAAGTGGTAATGTAGCAGTATTCTGAATGAACCCTGCCGAATCTACCATCAGTACCCATAAAGGAGTACCACCTAGGCTAGGATCAGTCGTGATTGTACCATCAGGCAACTCATACTGACCATCAAAGATATATAAGTTATCTTCATCTGCTACCCACCATAGCTGACCAAGGATCAGGTTAGTAACAGAAGGGGGTGTTGCATTTGAGGCTGTAACAATAGGTACACCATCAGCGCCATTTGTTTGATACCATTCTCCAGCATCAGCAACAAATAAACGTCCTTGCCGTGTATCAAACCATAGTTCACCGTCTCTTGTTTGAATTGGTTGTGGACCTATATCAGCACCAGGTCCTGCATTAGCAGTAATTGTAAGATCTTGAATAGCTGAAATAATGCCAGCAAAACTATAAGGATAATCTTTAGGCTCCCTACCAGCAGATACTGCCAAGTCTTGAAAAGCACCAATGACACCACTAAAACCTTGTGCGGTCTTTAGTGCAGGTTTAAAGTAGACACCTGCTTGCGGATCCCACGTTAGCACACCAGCAGAATCTTCATTAGGATTAGTCACGTTTATCAAAGCTGTACTATGTATTTCTATTGTATCTTTGTTAAGACTTAGTATTTAGAACAACATAAGCAATTTCAACATCATCTAAGTTCAAGCCTTGAGCTAGTGCAAATACAATCTCAATCGTTGTGATACCACCACGTTCAAAGGATTCTTTGAACTCTTCACCGGTCTCTTTAATATCAGTTACTAGTTTCTTTTCAAACTCTAATCGTGCATCAATTGTTTGATAAGTTGTAGGTTCTTGAAGCTTGAGGTGATCTTCAAACATAGCAGCGACTGTATGTTTACAGAGTTTATAGCTCATACGATCTTTTCTATTTTCCCAACTTGAGATAGCACCGGCTGCACTATCGAGGCCAATGCTATCTAGATCAGTCTTACCTTGCGCTGTAGGGAGGGGGTAACGGTACTGCCGGTTGATCTTACGTTTACCTTCATTCTCAGTTGCTTGAGGGGCACGTAGGATGGCATTAGCATAATTCGGGCAGCTACAGGAGTAAGTTGTTGCAGGTTTCAGGAATACATCTTGTAGGATAAAAACTTCATCTTGCCAAGGATCTACATCATTAATAACTCTGTACCATACTTCATCGCTCCATTTATTATTAGCAGCGATCTGCTCTTCTACAGTATCGTAGGGACCTAAGGGATGATTATATACACCGTTGTAAGAATCGACAGCAGTATTAGTAAAACTGTAATCACTGAATACAAGATAGCCTTGACTAGGTTCATTTGGAAGATTACTATTTAAGAGTGAATACAGATTAAATGATCCAATAAAAGGAGCAGTGCTCAGCTCAAGTCTATCTCCAACTATTAAGACATCATTAATAATAAAAGGTTGAACACTGTAGGATACTTGTGTTATATCTTGTTCTACTAATTGCGCAGTTAAATATTGATCACCAAAGAATTTCTGATATAAGTCTTTGTTATATATAAAAGTACCAGCTACGTCATAAGATGCATCTTGAGTTGTAAATATATTCTCTAATTCTCCTACATCATAGATTGACGGAGGTAGAGCTGTAGTATTATCTAAGATTGAAAATTCTTGAGGTACTGGTATATCGTCCTGTACTTTAACAGTAAAGGTTTTACTTTGATCTTCAAAGCTGATACTATCAACTAAATTAATATCTTTCTCGACAAAGAAATCTTTGATATAACCAATCTCACCCACAAGTGAACGGACATCACCACCTCTATTTTGGACATAAGCACAGTTCTGTACTTCTGCTAAAGGTACACTTACTGTAACTAGCATCTGATCTGTAGGGAGTGATTGTCCCATATAGATCGAAGGTTGAGCCTTGCTATTTAAAATGTAACTTAGGGTAGCTTCTGTTTCGCCATCAGTCAAGCGCTCACCAATCATATGTAGAAGTAGGAAGCCATCAGGTCCTACGTCACCTTGCACCCAAAGCTCTTGATTAGCCTTAGCTTCTTTATCAGCTGTAAGGCTATTGTAAACTTTTGTGACTTTAAATAATTCTGTATCTGACGTTGTTACACGCTTCATTACATAGTGGTTATTACTGTCAGCATGCATTGTTGCAAAACGCCAACCAGTAAATGTAATATCTACTTCATAGTCAGTACCTTGGTATAACTTGCTATGTAATTCTGTAAGGATATATTCAGGATTATAAGTAGGGCTATCTGGATCCTGATCTATTGGTAAGCCTGGATCATAACAAACAGCATGCGGATCACTACTTTGTGCTGAACCACATTCAGGGGATCCTACTAAAGGTGCCCTTAACCTAAGCCTTTCAAAGCTAGCTTTTGCATAGTATTCATAGCCTTTACGCCAGCGCACCCAGTCGCTTTCCAAGTCATAGCGTTCAATAATTGTACGTTGCACAGAAGAACCGTACTGTCGGTTACTTGGATAAGAACCAGCAGCACGGGGGCCAATGCCTTTATCTATTTTTGCATCAAAACCTTTAACCGTTTTACCAGTAAAGGATTTGATGTTACCAAATCCATTTACTTTTCTAGGCATTAGTATAGGCCGCCTTGTGCTCCAATGATAGGAGAAGTATCACCAACAGCTGTATCAGTCTGTATTGTTGCCCAAAGTGCTTTACCTTTAGGTACATACATAGCCTGGAAGTACTGCTCAGTACCAACGTGAGGCTGAGGTGCTAATACACGTGGCATTGTTGCTAAATTAACAACATCACCAATTATTTGATTAGAACTCATTTGACCTACAAAATTAGCTTCTGAAGATCTTAAATAATCACCAGCTGAACTTAGGTATAGAAGCACAACATGTGATATAGCGCCACGTGAAATAGCAAAGATATCCTCACAAATACCACCATCATTTAATATACAATCCAAAAGGATTGCTGAAGTATTAGTACCTGTAATATTCAAAGAAGTATTACTACCTGAAACAAGTAGAGAACTATCAACAGTATTATGAAATACCCTGTCGATCAATAGCGGCTGCTTATTGGTTGAGGTTGAAGCCATAGTGTGTTACCTTTATGCTGTTTTAGAACGGCCACGACCGCCGCCAGGGCCTGTATTCATGCCTTGAGGATTAAGGGTACC
>Ga0080013_1006347_pt1 | contig 10570 bp, 15 predicted proteins | sample ETNvirenome_6_85_FD_69236 | JGI IMG/M metagenome (GOLD analysis project Ga0080013, IMG submission 69236) | Marine viral communities from the Pacific Ocean - ETNP_6_85 (SPADES assembly) (version 2) | ecosystem: Environmental > Aquatic > Marine > Oceanic | place: Pacific Ocean | collected 2013-06-19
TAAACATCGCAGGACTACCGGGATGTACCCCACAGATCGGCCCCGTAACCATTACCTACCTGTAAAGGGAGCATAGATATGGACCTCAAGAACCTACTTTCCAACCCCCTCCTCTGGGCAGCCTTCGGTGGCGCGGCCTCGGGCGGCTTCGCCAAAGTCAAGAAGGAAGCTACTTGGGGAGAGACTGCCGCGTGGGGCGCTGGCGGTGCTGTCGCGGGCTACACCATCGGCTCGTTGTATCAGTCGTGGACCAACGCCAAGGCGCTTCAAGCGCAAGCGACGCTTCAGGCACAGGCTATCAAGCAGCAGGCTACCAAGCAGCAAGCTACCGCACAGAGCGAGGCCACGTGGCGCGAGCCCGGGCCGTGGTTCGCGGAGTACGTAGAAGAAGACGACACCATTGGCTTCGCTGCCGATGACGCCGACACGATCTTCAACCAGCCTTCGCAACATCAGCTCCCGACGCCAACCATCGTCGGTCCCTCTAGCGGCTATATGGGCCGTGACGAGGCGGTCGCGCAGGATGCCGCCGAGCAGGTCGAGGACGACCTGGCAGTCGGCTACGGCACGCTGGGTGGGATGGCAACGGACTCGATGGACGGGCTCTCCGACGGCGAGATCTTGGAGTCGATGGGGAGCTTCAACGGCGAGCGCGTCTTGGACGCCGACGCCGAGCTGGACCCCTACGACCAGCAGATCGTTGACTTCGTCGAGGAGAAAGAGCGCAGGGGCATCAACTAGCCCACGGCCTCCAACCGCTTGAGCATCATCTTGCCGACGTTCCCTGGACCGTAGTACTTTCGTACACGCTCGATTTCCTCGGTCGGCGGGCCTTCCACAAGCCCCTCTTGCAACTGCGCCACTGTCTCCCGTATGGCGCCGGATAGGTCTTGGGGCTGTACTTGCCACCAGGTCTGGTTGAGCTCGTAACCTTCATACTCGGGCATCGGCGTGACCTGCACCTCCTGCTTGGGCAGCGAGATCACCGCTTCGGGTGCTTGGTCCTCAAGATCTTCAAGTGCGGGACCGCCACCGCCGATGACGTAGTTACCCATAGCCACGGCGATCACGGAGTCGATACCTGCCCCAAAGCCCTCGCCGTGCGAAGCCGTACAGAAGATGTCGCACTGCATGTGCAAGCGCAGAATCCAGTCGAAGCTCCTCGGCGTGGTCAGCAAACCAAGCTGTGCCTCCCCGCCGGGACCCGCGACCCTCTTGAGATCAGACAGCCGCCCACGCACCATCTCCTGGTGCGCGTAGACCGCTGAGTCGGTGCGGTTGGGGGGTACGAGGTGCATGAGAAGCCGCACCCGGTCGGTCGGAGTCCAGCCGCAGCTCCAGTAAGCCCGCACGAGCGTCTCGGGGTCTTTGCGCGCGTTCCACGAGCCAATGTGGTACAGGTGACAGGTGTGCTGCTCCTTCCGAGGGGTGGGCTTCTTCGGCGGTAGCTCCAGCAGCTTTGTCGGTAGCACGTGTGGGATGACGTAGACGGGTGAGGTCACGCCGGACTCCTCGAAGACCCACTTGACGTAGTTGGAGGGCACCCAGATCTCGTCGAACCGGTTGAGGTTACCCACGACGGTCTGCACGATGGGTGCGACGGATTCGCAGCCGTGGGGGCACGGGTTGCCTTCAGCCGTAACACCACTGCCGTTGCACAGCCCGCAAATGTCCATCGCCTCGACACGCTCTTTCAAGTCGGCTTGCATGTCCGACAAGATCGCTGACGTCTTGGGACCAGCGACCGCATCGCCTTGGAAGGGGCTACTCGGCATCAACGACGGCATCGCGCCCACGCTCGCGTGGTGCTTCGCCCTCGGCAGCTGGTTCGTCTCCCAGGCACAGACTGCGATGTTGTACCTGCCGCCGACGCTGGTGTGGTAGGTGCCCACGAGCGCCGGGTTGAGATGAACGATGTTGATCTTGTCGTCGATGGGGTCGCCGTACAGGTACGGATCGAGCCAACGATCTGCCCGCAGCAGCCCGTCGATGGGCATCGTGGTCGTTGCGGGCATCACACGGATCTGCTCCGGTCCCAAGCCCACGGCACGGAGCGCCTCGAGATTACCTCGCAACGCGTAGCCGTAGCCGACCTGGTCGAGCGTACCTACGATACGGATAGGGGGGATATTCGTGTTCATCACGTCTCCTACACATACGCCGCCTAATGTGACGGCGTATGCTCTCTTGGCTAGATTTGGTGGGGAGGGGTGGTCGCTTGGACTCCCTCGGTTATCTCACGGGCCTCTTTGGGCGTCAAGTTTTTCACCAGTTCTCGCTATTGTTGAACAGGTCCAGCGTGCGTGCAAACTCCGTGGGGTCCGTCTCTCTGCTACGCAGCAGCTTGTACTCCCACTGCGTCGAGTCGGGCACCTTGCGCTTGACGATGTTGGTGAAGCCCGCGCGCTTGCCCTCGCGTACTTCTTTACGGAGCTCGCGGAGCCGTCTGCATCCCTCGGAGCCGCCTACGTTCACGGCGTTGATCTGCATGGTGTCGTGCCACTGCCCGTCGAGCAGCAGGAGCCAGACGGCGGTCCTCCTGTCGGCTACGGTGAGGGGATCGTCGTACACGGTGCTCTCCTTGGTTTGAATAGCGGGCCCGGTATCGGACAGCCTAGCAGCCCGCAGTGGACGTTGTGACAGAATCGGCGCAGCGTGCTCTCGTGCGTGTGGCAGGGCTCGTCCGTGATGAGCGGCGCCCACGGCCAGTGGTGGGGGTAGGTGTGCGGGGGGCAGCAGTGTTGCTTCACGTCAGCGCCTTCCCTGCGTCTTGCCGCCTCTGGTGTACGTCGCCTACTTGTGTCCCGTCGAGCCGGTGGGCTAACCACCCGCCTTTGACCTTGATGACGTGGCCGACGATGCGCGTGCTCTTGGGGGGGCCTCCTTCGATCACCTCTACACGGTAGCTCCCCTCGGGGGGTCGCTCGCCGCCGGTGCCTTGGCAGGTGTAGCAGACGCCTTGGCACGCCCACCGTTGATGGTGTCCGGTGCCGTCGCAGGTGTGGCAGTCGCCTCTGCGTGTGAACTTACGCATCCTCCATCTCCTCCATCGCCGCACGCGGCACCACTTCCTCGCCCAGCTGCCGCACGAGCTCTCGGTCGGCTTCGGTCTCGGTGAGGTAGTGCTTGCGCGTCACGGCCTGGTTTTTGTGGCCAAGCACCTTGGCGATGATGGGTATCATCTCCTCGGCGCTGCGGCCCTCGCGCTTGCCTAGCTCCAACAGGTGTTGCCCCCGGCTCCGTTTGAGCGTGTGTGGGTGGCACAGGTGTTTGGGTAGCCCCGCCTCTTTGGCCGCGTTGTTGAAGATGCGGTAGACGTTGCGGTCGCTGATGCCCAGCGGCTCTTGCCCCCGTCGCCGCACGCCGGGGAAGACCCACCACTCGCGCTGGCGCTCGTTCTTGTCGGGGTACAGCTCGTCCAGCCACTCGATGAGCACCTGGGACACGTACTCAGGCACCTCGCAGAACCCCTGCACGCTGCCCTTGCCCCGGAAGACGTAGAGCTTGTGCTTGTGAATCTCGCGCAGGTAGTCGAGCGTCCATGTCCCCGGCTCGTCGCGTCTGGCTCCCACCGCGTACATGGCCAGGATGAGCGCCCGGTCACGTAGCGTGCGCTTCTCCTTCGACGGGGGGCCGGTCCCGACCGTGGCGAAGTAGCGGTCCTCCAACACCTCGCGCACGGCTTGCCACTCGGCCAAGGTCAAGTGCTTGCGCTCGGGCTTGATCTCGGTGGGCAGCAGACGTGGGGCGTCCTGGCGTAGTTTGGAGCGCTTGCTCACGGCTTCAGCCTCCGCACCTGCTCCAGCCGCTTCTCGTTGCTGGCGATCAGCCTGTTGGGAGTCGTTTCCCCTACCCCCGGAGCCATCAGCCTTACTCGTCGTGAATTCTCCAATGATTTCAAGTAGTTACACATACATTCCTACTCTGCGGTGGACTCGGCATCTTTCTTGATGCCGCGCTCCCGCGCTAGGAACTGCACGCCAGCTTGTACGACGCAAGACCTTGCTCCAAGATGTCGCAGTCCACGGTCTATGCTCCCGTACTCTCGGGCTCTTCTTTCTCGGCGCGGATCTCCTCCTCGACCTCCGCCCACCCCATCTGCCACTGCGCGGCGTGGATGTCCTTGTACAGGCGCAGGGACGCGTGCGACGCGTCGTTGAGATAGGCGCGGAGAGCGACCTCGACACGCTGCGTGATCTCATGGGGCACCGTACGCTTGGCCTGCCCCTTCGGGACCGGCGTCGCGCGCGTCTCGATCTGCAGCTTCTTACGCGCTTCCTGGCTCATCAGGTTCTTCTGCACCCAGCGACAGAGCTGCCACGCCATGTTGGACTCGGTGGGCGCGTCGGGCGGTACTGTGCCGCCGTTGGTGACCTGTGTGATGAAGCTCTTGATGTAGGTTGGGTCCGCACCGTACTCGTAAGCGCGGACGCAGGTGGCGAGGATCTCGGTCGTCAACGGCTTCTGGTTCGTGTAGCTCGCGCAGCGCAGGACGTAGTCTACGGCGGTGCGGTGCCGCATGTAGAGCCGCAGGGACATCTGGAGCTCCGCGAGGACCGCGCTAGAATTCTTCAAATCGCTGCCGTGGTTGTACACGCTCTTGATGACCGCGCTCTTGAGCGCGCCGTTGGGGATCCCCAAGATGTGGAAGACATCAGCTGCCGAGCGCGCCCGGTTGTCGTCGAGAGCCAAGAGCGCCTCCGACCCCACGCCGGTCACGACCAGGAACCACTGGGGGCAGCCACTGTCGATGACCGCCTGCGCCCGGTGCTGCCCGTCGTAGAAGCAGCCGTCCGCGCCGAAGATCAACGGTACGCCCGTGTCGTACCACTCACCGCGCTTCATCGTCGAAGCGTAGCGGGTGACGCGGCGTTGGTTCAGCTTGCGCTGGCGCCCGACGCGCGACATGTACTCCTTGGCAGTCGCCTCGTCCACGAGGACCAGTGCGAAGCGGATACCCGGCTTGGCCGTGTAGTCGACCAGGCTCGTCATGTTGTTTTCTTTCTTCTTACCCATTTTCAGATCTCCTGTTGTTGTTCTTTCTAGCTCTTCTTCGCGCGCTCGATCATGCACGCTTCCGGTGTGGGGACCATGCCTTGCTCCTTCAAGTACTCCATGAAGAGCCAGCCGTGCTCCGTCACGCTGTACAGCAAGTGCCCCTGTACCTGCTTGTCGTGGCTCTGCAACAGCCCCAGGTTCTGCGGCAGCTTCACGCTCTTACCGAGGGATGCCCTTGATCCGTAGACCGACGCGTGGTTGTGCTTCACATCCCCGTGGTACACGGCGGCGGTAGAACACACCGTCCGCGCCAACACGGTTGTGGCCACAGCCCAAAAGGCGTAGCGCTGAAGTACCGACAGCGTCTCCAAGCAAAAGCTGTAGGAGGGCGCAGCGATCTGCACTGTATCCTTGGGCGGCGTGTGCGGCGGAAGCACGATGTCTGCGGGCGTCTCCGCACTGTCGAACAAAGGCTCCTGCACAGCCTCGGAGACGTGCTTCTTCGGCTCTGGTGCAAGGGTGTCCATGAACGCGGGTACAACGGCCACCGGGGGTTGCGACGGTGCGGCCACGGCGATCTCGAGCACCACCTTGGCAGGCGTACCCCTGACTTCCGGTTTTTCCGGTTTTTCGGGCGTGTATTCCTGTATGGCCTGGATCACATCCCGGTCCCGTTGAAGCACGAGCTCCTCCCAGAAGTCCTCGTCTTCCAAGTACACGTGGAACACACCGTCAAGGCCGCGCTCGCGAGACACGATGCCGCGCTCGATCAACTGGTCGATGAGCCTGCGCCAGAAACGGTCGGAGACGCTGTGCTTGACGACGGCGCTGACGATCTTGCGCAGCTCGCCCGGTGTGGAGGGTTGCTTGGCAACCGTGTCCAAGATGCCTCGGTAGACGTCCGTCTTGACCTCGTCCGAGAGCTTGTCCCACTGAAGTCCAGCCGCCTTCTTTTTCTTCTTTCGTCCCATCTAATCTTCTCCTTGCTCGATTTTAACGGTGCCCCAGAACATCACCCACCGCTTGATGTCGCGGTCTTCATCGCGCAGCTCCTCAAAGCTGCTGAAGTCCTCGCGCAACAGCTGGTGCATGAAGCCGTCCAACACACGTGCTCGATCTTCTTCGGTACCGACAACGGGACGGCCTGCCCACTCACAGGTCGGGCAGATCTCGAGATCCACTCGCTGGAAGCGGTCTGTGGCGGGTGTCCACGCGGCAACGCGTCCGCAACGGGGGCAGAGGCGTTCGGACGGCCCCTCCCCAGTCGACTGGTAGGCGCTGCAGCAGGCGGTCGCCACGACCGTCGGCTCCCCCCGCCACGTACACTCCATCGGCGCGCTGCACATGAAGCGCGGCGCACCCGTCTTCTCTCGTAGGGGGCAGGGCCGGTAGACGTAGCCGTCTACAGACAGCGTGTAACCCCTGTGCGGGTGCAGGCAGTCCGCGATGAACTTCGGTAGCTCGCCAGCCACGGTGAACGAGAACTCGTAGCGCTTTGAGTCTTCGCCCTCCGTAAGCCGACGAGACGCCTGTAGCTTGACCTTGAACGCCATCTACTGCAGCTTGATGCTGGCGCGGGACAGGGTGCTCACGTCGCCGGTCTTGCCGAGCAGTCGGATGTACTGCCACTGGATGACGATGTCGGTGATGAGCTGGGTGCCCTCCTGCACCTTCTGCTCTAGGTCGCAGATGAGGCCGACCTGCGTGGCTGCCTTGAAGATGGCCTGGTAGAACACCGGGGCCTGCATGGGCGCGACGCCACCGGGCACCTGCGTGAGCTTCTGGCCCATCTCCAGGCCGAGCAGCATGATGCTGATGTGGTCGCCCTCCTCGAAGCGCGAAGCGATCTCCAGGTGATAGTCGGGGTGTACGTTTTCGTGTCCGATGGTGCTCATGTGGTTTCTCCTATCTTCTTGAGCACCGTCGCCAACACCTCCGTCACGGCGGGCCAGCTGTTGCGCTCGTAGTAGTTGCGTGCGGTCGCTGCCGACCGCGCCAGTACGTCTGTCATGTGGCGCACGAAGTACAGCAGCGCCCGCACGATCTCGACCTCGGCCACCTGGGGCGCACGCCCGTTGGGGATGCCGTTGAGCCGCATCGGGTTCTCCCTGCCGTGCTTTACGATCACGTCGCTCGCCATCCAGTGCTGCGTGTGCCCCGTGCAGCGCGTCATAATGACCGGCAGCCCCACCGACCGCGCCTCGCACGGCACCATGCCGTAGGCTTCAGCAGACGAGGGCTGGATCACCGCGCAGAAGCCGCTGCCGAGCAGCACGTTGCGCATCACCTCCGGGGGCATCGTCGCGCGGCTCTCCTCGATCTCGAAGAGGTGGTTGCACTGCGTGGCGCTGATCGCCTCGTGGACGTAGGTGCTCCCCGGCGGTGTGCGGATGACCAGCTTGGCCAGCCGCTTCTTGAACGGTGTGTTCGGCCCGAAGACCTTGGCGAAGGCTGCGATGAGCTGGGGCGTGCCCTTACGCCAAGGGAAGTCGCGGGCCCCGGTGATGTGATAGAAGCGGAGCTTCGCTGGGTTGAGCGTCAGCGGCGAGCCGGTGCCGGGGCGAGGCGCGAAGGCCTCACCAAGACCGTGGGGCACGACCAAGATCTTATCGCGGTCAATGCCGTGTGCGATCATCACCTGCTTGAGCCAGCTGCTCGGTACCACGACGAGGTCCACCGCGTCGGTCGCCTGTACCCACGCCGGGGGCAAGAAGCTCGACTCGCTGATGAAAGCGCCCACCTTGATCTTGTGCTGATGCAGCACGTTGGCTTGCACCGGGTAACCGATGAACAGCCCGACGGGCGCCTTGGGGTCGTAGCCCACCTGGAGGTCGTCCACGTCATCGAAGCGGTGCGTGGAGTTGTCTTGCATCGCGGCTTGAGCAGCATCGAAGACCTGTACGTCTACGCCGTTGGCTTGGAGGCCTCGGGCGAGGCCACGGGTGACGCCGCAGTTGGACCAGTGGCCGGATATTTGGCCGAGGATCTGGACAGACACGGCGCTAGTTCTCCTCCTTAAGGAGCCCTGCCAAGAAGGCGTCCATGGCGATGTTGACCGTCTCGTTGCGCACGGCCCGATGCTCGGGGCTACCGAGGTCGCTGCCCAGGTCGCTGCCCAGGTCCGCCTTCAGCGGCGGGAGCAGGACGCCTTGCTCACACAGGGGGTCGGGGCCATCGGCGAACTCGAACAGAAGCTCGTAAAGCATCTCTGCGGCCCTCGCCCAGGCGTCTTCAGTACTGAGTTTGGCGTTACCACCACCCTGCTTCGCGAAGGTGTACTCCTCGCGTATGTGAGCGACCATCCGCTGGATGATCTTGACGCATCCCATGTGCTCCTCGCACGAAGCGTCAAGGGCCAACTTCAGCGCCATCGTCTGCTTGACGTGCTCAGGGAGCCTACCTTTTTCTGGATTGTTTGATGCCATACCCGACACTCTAATGACCCCTTACCAATCTGTCAAGAGAATTGAGTCGCTTTTTGTGCAGTGTTTGCAAGGGGCCGCAACTAGTGGCCGCAACTAGTCCATCAACGGGGAGGTCTCTTTGTCCACTTGTTGTTGATACGCCAACTTGCCCTGTAAGGTAGTGTCGTCCCACTCACGGGCACGGACGTTTTTTTGCTTCTGGTGGAGGGCTGCGCGCAGTTTTCTACGTTCTTCGCGGGGGACGCGTGCCCAGCCGCCGGTGAACGCCGCGTTGAGGATGAGGCTGAGTGCCTCTTGGCGTTGGTGTGCTCGCATGACCTTGGGTTCGTGGATACTCAAGCCGTAGGGCGCGAGCTGCTTGCAGACAGCTTCTACCAGGAGTGTGCTGATCACACGCTTCCCCAGCTGCCGCCGACTGAAGAGCAGGTCGTCCACGAAGCGGGTGTAGGCGAAATTGTACCGCTGTGCCGCCTTGGAGATGACCTCGTCCAGGTCGTAGGAGGTGGTGTTGGCCAAGGCGGGGCTCGTGGGCGCACCCTGCGGCAACGCCCCGGTGCAAGTGCACAGGTCTGTGATGAGCTGCACGTTATTCTTGCCCGCCCCCAGCTGACGGAGCCGTGCCTCGATACGCCCCCGGTTGATGTGTGTGTAGAAGTCCTTGGTATCTGCCGTGACGAGGATATCCGCTGCCGCGTGGGGTTTCACGGCGGACCTAGTGTTGCGCCCAAGCACGTGACCGTGCGCTGCCTCGTGAACGGGCAGCTGCCGCACGACGTGTTTGTACAGTACATCCTGCACGTGACGGAGGCGCGGCTTCGGCTCTGCGATGGGCCGCGCTTGTCGGTCGACACCTCCAACAGGTTGAATCGCGTCCTTCCAGATCTTGTGCTTGCGCTGCCTGCGATGCCAGTAGTTATGCGCCCCCCGAAGACCGAATATCACATCCACCGCGAAGCCCGTCTCCTCACAGAGAAGCTGCACCAAGGCGTCGAAGTCTTCGAGGTAGGCTTTCGTGAAGAGGTCCAAGCCCGCCATGCTACAAATACTCGATCAGAGCATTGCGCTCGAGCTTGAAGAGCGTCTCCATGGCACGGATGATGGATACCTGCGGCATACGCTCACCGGTCTCGTAGCGGGATATCGTCGCGCCCGCTACAGCAGTCTTCTGAAGCGCGTTGCCCAGACGAAGCCCCAACTCCTCCTGACTCCAACCCGCCGTTTCACGAAGCTCTCGTAGACGTGTGCCCAGTGTTTTTGACCCGGTCATGTTACTCCATACAGTAAGATCGGCTTACCAAACCGTCAACAGAAAAACCTACGAGTTGGTTTCGGCGTCAGTGCGCTGCCGCCCGTAGTAGACCCGGTTGTACGTCCGCAAACAATCCCTGCACTGAGCGCTGAAACCGCCCTTTTGACGCGGAGGGTAGTACTCTGCCGTGATGGGCCAGAGCCGTGCGCAGACGGTGCAGGTCTTGGCCTCTCCCCGATAATCGGCGGGGTACTTGAGCCTCTTCTTGGGGTTCGCCTCGAAGCCGTAATGGCCGTCCGTGGAGACTTCCCAGGGATGTGCGTGAACAATCTCAGGTGTGAGCGCCTCGATCCGCGTGCGCAGGTTCTTGCAGGGCTTGTACTCCGACAGGCACTGGTGAAGACGCGCTCGAGTACAGCCGAAGATTTCCGTCGCGACGTCTTGGAAGCGCCACCCGCGTGTGGCGCAGAACACGGTGAACGCTTTTACGCGCGGGTGTTTAGCTTTCGGCACACGGGCCTGAAAGTTTTTGAGCGACCCTTTGGAAGGCCGCAGAGCAGCGATTTCTTCTCCTGTGGGATACCACAGCTGTCCTATGGCGAGATCACACAAGAGGAGATCTCCCCGAGGTACATCAGGAGATCGCGGGTCGTAGACCATCACGTTCTCTGCGTCGGCCACGACTGTGTGGGGACCGTCGTCGTACATGACGACGGTCCCAGGTTTGAAGGCGAGGGCCATCGGTTTAGCCCTCCCTATCCAAGTTCTTGCCCAAGCCCCAGTACAATACCTTCTCGGGCCACTCGACGTCGGTCAGGATGCGCCACACGTCGATGATGACACACGGCTCGTTGGCCAGACCCACGATGATGTCCCACGGGAGCTTGACCCACAATGG
>Ga0080013_1006348_pt1 | contig 10569 bp, 7 predicted proteins | sample ETNvirenome_6_85_FD_69236 | JGI IMG/M metagenome (GOLD analysis project Ga0080013, IMG submission 69236) | Marine viral communities from the Pacific Ocean - ETNP_6_85 (SPADES assembly) (version 2) | ecosystem: Environmental > Aquatic > Marine > Oceanic | place: Pacific Ocean | collected 2013-06-19
ATCTCCGTTTCATTTTCAGAAATTTTTTCCAACAACTCTGTACAGCGCTGGGCATGTTCATCTAAATGCATTTGATTTTCGTGCAAGGTTTGTTCAGCCGAATCAATTTCTTCATCATATTTACGACCTTCCAAGCGCCTGAGTGCCCCTCTTGTGTCAGCCACTGCATCTTTTGCTAGCTTGAATTTATGATCAAAGATACCTAAGTCTAAAAATTTCCCAAAGATTTCTTTTCTCTTTGTCGGACCTTCGTTAATAAATTGTAAAGTACCAAATTGAGACGTCATTGATGTAATTAAAAAATCTTCAAAAGTCCCAAAAGTGCGCTGAATAATTTTATCTGTTTCATTTCTCGTAAGACCATTTAATTCTTGCGCCTCACCATCATCCAAATTCATTCTGAAATCAAGAGCAGTTTTTGCCTCAACGGTCTCAACACCCTTAAGCTTCTTTACATATTTCTCTGACTCGCGGGTGATGATATACTCTTCATCTCCAACGCTGATCTTTACACATCCGAAACAAGCATGTTGCTTCTGATTAATAATATTCAAATTTTTTCTTTCTCCTTTTGAAGACTTATTAAATAATGTATAAAGCATTCCGTCAATGATGCTTGACTTGCCAGAGAAGTTTTTGCCGAATATTCCAACAATCCCATGAAGATGTGTGAAGTCAATTGAATTGCCTCGACCATAATTGAATAAGTTGTCCCACTCAAAAGATTGAAGGCTCCATTCGATGTTACGAGTTACGCCTTCATTTTCTTCAATGATGCGATTGTAGAGAGCATTCAATGTATACACTTCACTAAGCTCATCGTCAGATAGCTCATACGGCTCCAAATAGGTGGCAATAAGACGTTCTTGGACCTCAGCCGACCTTAAGTTCTCCTTCTTAATTGCGAGGCCGTTTTGACCCCTTCCTGGGCCTACAAGAGACCGGTCAATATGAGTGATCGATTCTGGCTTGAAACGATGGCGTGCAACGTCTTTTAATTTTGTCACAACATCAAGAGGAAATTTCTCGTTGAACGCGAGACGAACACGGGCGCCTTCTGGAATATCCAACTCTGGAATCTTTGCTTCCTTATCAATCTCAATTGTCACAAACGGTTTTGGGTTCTGGAAAGGAAAGTGATCAACCTTCCACTGCCAACGATCTTCAATATCCCAAATGAGAATACCTTTATCATTCGTTTCTCCGTGGTTTTGCTGAATCGTTGAACCAGGATAGCGAATTCGACCTTTGAAATCAACAGCTTGATCTGTCTTGTGAATGTCTCCAAGAAAAGCAAAATCAAAATTCTTAAAGATAGTCTGATCATGATCGCCATGGCTCATGTTATATCCAGTGTCTGTCTTAACACCAGAGATGCAGCCATGATACAGAGCTATATTTATTTTGCCTGAGTCAGTTGGTTGCAACCAATTGTCTTCGTCAAACACACTTAACACATTCAACGTAAACTTATCGTCAATTTGAACCTCTTGAGAATCTTTCAAGAGATGTAAGTTGGGAAGGTTTAACGCTTGAATGATCGGCGTTAACGCATCTTGTCGATTTTTGTTTTTAAGATTACCGTCATGATTACCCAAAATAATATAAGTTGGAGCAATAGACGAAAGGCTTTGAAAAAAGTCACTTGCCATCTCCACAAATTCAGGTGAAATCTGTGTCTTAGTATGTGCAATGTCTCCACAGTGTATGATATAATCAACTCCTTCATCACGAAGGGTTTGATACAATTGAGAGAACACCTCGCGATATTCTCTATGATATTTTAAATTTCTAATATGAGTATCTGCAATATGAGCAAATTTCATATAACCTCCTTGTTCTTCGGTCTTATTAATTTAATCACGCTTGACCAATAGTCAAGGGGCTTTCTTTATTTTTTTTCGTTCATGCCGGCTAGTACTAAATCTTCTTTCGATACTAACACCTCCAATTTATATCCTGCCTTCTCTAAGAGAGTCTCTATTAATCTTTGTTTATTATTCATACTTCACTCTAGATTATATTATATATTATAACATGATTTAAAGGAGTTGTCAAGTAATTGATCGCCCATGTGGATCAATTTCTGCTGAATATACCTGTCCGAAAAGCTCATCACCTGAGCGCATTATGTGATCCATTTCTTCTTCATCAGCCTCAGATGTCGCATCCATTGCATCAGATATTTCATTTCCCATGGCGAGAATCGCTTGTGGAAGCGTAAATGTATATCCCTGGACTCGTTCGTCTGAGTCTAAGAACGCTTGAATTTGATCAGCAGTCATCTCTAAAAACTTTTGCATTAATGGCGCGTCAGTTTTGGAAGGACCAGACATAGACAAAAAATGTACAAAATTAATATTAAAAGAAGGCTGGCAATCATCTGAAGACTTTGCTGTCATTGGTTCTAAATGATCGTGCAAGTCTTTTATCAATTGTTTAAAGTCATCATCATTAATATCAATTCGTGGTAAATCATCGTAAGGATCAAGCTCAGGACCTTTGTCACGAAACTTGTCCATAATACCTTCTTCAATCTTCATACGCTTCATGTGTCGAGCAAGTGTCGTTTTCAACCATCCAACATAATCAAAGCTGTCTGATTTTTTTGCACCTATGATTGACATGTTCTTGATTAATTGTGAAGAGGCTTTGTCGCTAGTGTTTCTATCTGACGTGATCGAACCGCCTAATTTACCATTGATATAACATACAGATAAAAATCCAATGAGCTTTCCAATCCCGTAACCTTTAAAACCTCCAGAGCGTGCAACGTTCTTAAATTCATATGTTGTCATGCTCTCGGTCGGATCAGGTCGACATCCCTCGGAATCCTCGTAGGCTGAGAATAGAGAGTACGCTGCAGCTTCGCCATCAATGGTGATCACCAAACGAATCTCATCACCTTTATCTTGTACAAAGAATTTAGTCCTCTGAAGAAACTTTTCGACCGAGCCAAACTTTTTCATGTTAACCAATCTCTTCAAAAGAAATTCAGATTTTTTGGATAAAGTTGCTTCAGTTAAAAATTGTTGCCAGTTTTCTAAAATGACTTTCATTCAGGTTCTCCAGCCATCATATTGAGAAAGGCTTGTTGAATTAAATCTACAGCCTTGGAAAGCGACTGTAGAGCTTGTTCTGTAACCATAGGATCTTGATATTCTTCTGTTCCATCTTCATGGTGAGCCACGCTAGCGTCTAGATATGGATCAAGCAATGCTGAGATTTTCGCAATTGCTGAAGGCAAAGAAAGATTTTCGTCTTGTTTTGCTTCATTTAATTCTGATTGCTGATGTAAGTAATTGTACAACATGTCAATTATTTGATCATCCTCTGAAAAAACATTTTCAAAACCAGCGGCTGCTGCCCTGTCTATATATTTTTTAACATACGCTTCGAAGCCTTTTCCAAAATACCTTTCTAATTTTTTAAAGCCAAGAGATGCCCCTAACTCAGTTTGCAATTGACTCAAACCTTCCAAAGCGTTCGTTGAGCTAGTAACATTTGAAAAATCAAGCGTTTCGATTTTGGCCATCAGGTCATGTTTAGTTTTCATTTTTTTCTTTTCTGGATCATAATCATCCGGATTAAGCCCTAAACTCTTGTACATTGCAATTTCTTGATCGGACAAACCCTCAAGCACTTTTCCAGTTTCTTCTTTAATAATTTCTAACAATCGCGATTCTGTAATTTCCATTTCATTTCCTCCGACAACTTCACAAGTTGTCAAATATAAATCTACGTTTCCTGGACCAACATAAAACTCTGCCAACTTTCGTGCCACAGGATCTGCACATGCATTCAACAATAAAACCCTCAAATCCGATGCGTGATAATTTTGAGGATCTTTCTTCTTTTTTGGTTTCTTCTTTTTTGATTTTTTGTCATCTTGCTTTTGTTCGCCATACCCCAACTTCTCTAAATAACCTGTCTGTGCTAATTCTTTCTTATATTCTGGAGGCAGTTTGGTAACTGGCGCTGGCTCATTTACAATCTCAATGTCTGGATGTGCGTGTTTCAAAATATAATTAAATCTTTTATCGTCTCCACCTTTCTCAGATGCGCCAAGATAAATGGTGTGATATTTTGCTGCAATGGCTGGATTGCTTATAACTTTTGTTACAGCAGTTAATGGTGATGGTGGCGCATCTTCTGGATCAAATATTTGAACACCTGACATTCCTTGAGTCAAATTTCTCCAAAGATCTCCAGAGTGAGCCAATTTAACTTCATGATCTCCAATTCTGCGCTTAGACTTATCTGATTTAGGATTCGAAATTAACACAAACACATCATCTGCCAAACCAGAATAGTGCTCAACCATGGCGAGGTGGCCAAGGTGCGGTGGACGGAAGGCTCCTGGGACTAGAGCTAGGGAGCGTTTACCTTGCTGCTCTTCGTCTTGTAGATTTTCCTCAAGGCCTCTAGGAGTTCCTACATCTTCAAAACCATCAACCGTTCCTTCAAGACCTGGACCATCCATCCAGCGCAGCGGAGGAAGTTTTCCTCTTCCATATTTGAACAATCCAAGCAACTGGTTCATTGGCGCAAAGTTGCCTGTAAATTTGTAAGCTTGACCATCATAATTAAAAACAAAACCTTCTGCGGCTGTTGTAACATTCTCGACAGACTTTAGTTTTTCCATTTGCTGTTTGAGAATTTCCATTGCTTCTTCAGAGTTGCTGTTCTGGACTGCTTCAATTGCTTGAGTCACTTCACGTCGAAGTCTAGACACTTCCTTCACGTTATCCAAAATAAACGCAGACTGTAAACCCTTTAACATCTCCACAGAGAAATCGTGAATCACACCTTCCAATGGCATGATCGCATTTTTATATATCTGTTTATAATCTTGTGTCAAAATTTGTCGGACTTCTTTTTTGACTTCTGGATCATCTATTGCCGACAGCACACCGCGCAGGGCTAGTCCTTTAATTTTATACATGCGCTTTTCTATCTCTGCCATCACCAAAGCCAATTGGTCTTCTGTGAGAGTGACTCGTTCTGAAATAGCTTTCTTTGCTTCGTTCAATACATAATCACCAATTGTTTGATCATCACTAATTTCTGCTCGACTCATGAGATTGTCGATATAAACTAAACTAGTTTGAAGAGCCGTGTCATCAGCCAACCTCTCCAGACTTCTGATTGCATTCATCTGAACTCGATACTGACCTTTTTGTCTTTCGCCTTGATATGCTTCAAGCGCTGACGTGAGCTTCTCTACGTTGTCTGAAACATCCAAGTCGGTTTTGAGACCAGTGCCTCTATCAAATTCTCCATGACCAACACGATGAATTGTGAGAGTCTTCATATCATAATTAATCACATTCGGATTTCTAGGATCTTGAATCTCAGCATTATAATATATATTTGTGTTTTGTCCAAAGATTTCAACCTGCTCTTCTTCAGACATCTGACCAACGACTTGTTCGAACGCAGCAAACGCATCGTTGAAAGCTTCTTCCAATGATCCTCGATCTTTAAACTTCGTAGCCAATTCAGAAGCGTTCATTCCGCCATTCTTAATATCGCCCTTATTTCTTGCAGCACGAGCAGCAGCATCGTGAACACTATAAGATAAAAAAAGATTCTGCCCATCCGTCTTCTCTGTGCCGACAAGATTTCCCTGAGATGCTGCTCTGAGAATTTCTTTAATTTTCGCAAACGTGAGTCCAGGATTGTCATATAAATGACTCATGTGACCTGCCACGCCACCTTCGTATAAACCGCCCATGTATTTTCCTCAGTTACAATCGCCTGTTATTGTATATTCGATCTCAATAGAAGATCCACCAACTGGTATATAATTAGTCTGAAAAACTACTTCGTTGCTATTGTAATCATAATTCCATCCACTTTTTTCTACAACACCGTTAACACGAACAACAATTGTTTCTGGAATTGGAGTGTCACTCAGCGGGAATCCTGTTAGGACATTCACTGAACCTTCTGCGATAGCTGTCAATGCAGCGCTATAGTCTGGTTCACAAATAGAAATAAACTGTCCACCTGTCCAAGCAACAGCCTCATACATTCCTGAATAGTACATTGCACAGCCACCACCATCTGGAGCCTCTCCGCCGATTGCGTGAAACACTACATCAGTAGGATTTGCCTTAAGAGTTTGAAAATACAAAACATAATCAAGCCAATAGTCATATGACTGATCATCTTCATCCGAAACACCAATAAGAGCCAAGAGCGCATCATCTCTCAAGAAACCTTCGTTACAATCTCCGACTCCTAAATTAACAGGGTTGAGCGCAGCTTCAAATAAATTAAATGCACGCTCTGTATAATTTCCAGGAAACGCTGTTACACCATAGATCATCTCATTTAAGATTAAAAGCTGATCGACCCAAGATTGAGTCTCGTCGATCCAAACGCCTCCGGAGAAACAGCCATCATCTGCTATGGCAACGCCAATATTATAATCAGCACTGACAGATGACAGTGACGACAAGAACGCTGTAAAATTTGCTTCGACTTGAGCCAAGTCTGGACCCATTGAACATGAGCGGTCAAGCGCAAACACAATGTCTGTCTTTCTGGTTTCAGGTTGAAGAAAGGTGTCAAGCCCGTACCCTTTTACTTTACCTGTGCCGTCTAGAGTAACTTGCACTGTGGGATGATTAGGGTCAGTAGAGTCGATGAAGAGAGTGCCGAAATCATGAGATTCTTCAACAGGTCTATATGAAGCGTTGAATCGAATGACCTCCGTTGGCTTAATCGTGAGAGGAAACGAGAGACTGTCAATCACCAAATCTCCATCATTCATTAAGTCTTGGATATTAGTTACGACTAAATCAGCAGATCCAATGTTCGTTATTTGAAACATCTCCGTGTCTTCACAACCTGCCTCCAGAGTCCCAAAATCGTATGCTAAAGGCGTTACGTCAATGATTGGTATAATACCCTCGCCGACTAAATTAACGTACTCCCAGGGCTCGTCAGGGTCGTTAGAGATGATAAGAACCTTGCTGTTGTGTACAGCGTTGTCGATTGGGGTAAATGAAACGACCACTTCGGTAGAGGATCCTGGCCAGAGCATGTCTTCGCCTGTTGATTCTAGAATGTATGAATCATATGATGTCAATTGTACATCATCAATATTTAAAATTCCTTCACCTTCGTTTGTTACGATTATTGTCGCCGTTCTCTTCTCGTTAAAAACTTCACCAAAGTCGACCTCTTCCGGATAAACTGCAATATCTGGATCTAGGTCCTTGAACAAATCTGGAGTGATTGGACTCAACCCATACTCCGTGCATGCCATTAAAAAAGTGAACAGTATCAATAATCCGGCCATAGTCCTCCGTTTCCTTATATAAAATTTTTCATCTCATATAGTATATATGTGTCTGGATTTATAAGAGAGGCAGTTTTCTTTAACTCTAAAAACTGTTCTTTTGTAATTGCGCCCACATCCTCAATCGACCGTGTATTAATTTTATATAATTCTACACCGTATTCCATGAGTAACCGCATGAGTCTTCTAGCTTTCTTCTCTGCATCCCAATCCAGAGCGACAAAAATCGGAGAATCATTCTCTACAATCTTTTTTAATAATCTTGAATTCTCTGACATTGTTGATCCCAATATTGGTACTGCATTATAAGCCTTGAAAGCATCAAAAACGCCTTCTACCAATATAACGTCTTCATCCCATTCTACATACAGTTCATTGAAAATAACATTCTTATCAATTTTAGGAGCCATATATTTTCGTTGATGATTCTCGTATGATCGACCAACAAAATAATTTAATTCTCCAGAGTCATCAAAACTTGGTACAATAATTCTTCCTCCCCAAAAACCAGAATCAACATATCCAATCTTCCATCTATTAATGTCTTGTTGAGTTAACCCTCTCGACATAAGATATTGATGGGCTGGATGGTTCATGTTTGGCCATGATGTAACGAGAGTTTCGAAACCTTCAGGTAAACTGAGAGATCTCTTATCCTCTTGCTCTTTTTCGGCAAAGAACACTTCTTTAAAACGAATGACGTCAGGAGTCTGTACCAGATCATCCCATTTTTGCAACTGGAGAAAGGTGCCAAACCGACGAATGATACGACGAGTGCGGCCCTTTACATTACATATCCAACACTTGAATACGTCACGGTCCAAATTAAGCGAAAGCTTTTTCTTATGATGACTGCAATACGGACAATGGAAGAGAAGCTCTTGACCTTCCGGATGAGGCTTCCCTAAGATATTTTTGATAACGCTTAACTTGTCAGACATGATTTCCCCTATAGAGAGAATATAATCACGTCATCTCAATCGTCAAGTCCATTTTCTAAAATTTTCTTTCCAGCCCTTGCAATGACAATCGCATCAGCCATATCGAAGTAGTGAGGGCGAGGATTACCGGCTCTCGTGTACTCTACTTCAAAATTGGTTTCGCTCTTAAGAAGATGCTCCACTACAATTTTTTTTGTATTTGACCCTCTAGGCACTTTGATTCCACATAATTTCCTTGCTTGAGCCGGAAAAATATATTCTGGAGTTATGCCCGTCCTATCCTTCAATAACCACGAGACAGCGCCGTTGAACCGCTGAAGCTTCGCCATGGTCTGAGCAGAGGACCCACCACCCCTAAAGAAGCTGAATGGCGCCTCTATGAAGATCTTACCATCATTGAAGCGGCCTTTCTTGAAATGTTCCGCCAACGTTGATTCAACAGAATCCATTTTCTCAAAAAACCCTTTTATCTTTTTCAGATTGATGTGATCATAGAAAATTAGATCACCATCAGAGTTTAAACCAGACAGGCCAATAATGCTGGTTGAAATATCAAGGCCCCATATATAATTTTGCATATATATTATATATCATATTTTAGCTTGAATGTCAAGTCTCTATCTTCAGTTTTCTTTACCGGCGTTGCTAAAGATGCGATTCCTATCAAGTTTTTGTCTTCGTCGTATATTCCAATCTTGCTAATAAACGTTTGCTTCCTGAAAGACGCTGTAGGCTCTACATATGAGCTAGAAATTGTGTTTGCTATTTTCGTGGTCTTGCTTTCATGATATCCCAGGCTTCCGCTTACAATCAAACTATCTGCTATGCTGTCCTGTGTATATTTTATGAAAGTTGGATTGTTTGAATGGTTTAATTCACCTTTCGGCGCATGAGCCATGATCGTCACAGTCGGCACGTAATTAACCCCTTCAAACGTTAAATCAAAACTCGCAGAACAAAGAGTTGTACCTGATCTAGGATTCAAACCATCGTTTGCTCCCGCCCCAAAAAATTGCCAAGATGATGTTTGCAAATCAGTCAAGTCATTAATATAATCTCTCGCAGTCGTTTCAAGAGGCCAGGAGCCTGTCAATACGATAAACCCTTCATTATATAGAGCAATTCCGGCTACAGATCCAGAGCCTCCTCCTTGTGCATATGCCGTACCACTAACTTGGACCAACTCTCCATTTTGCCTTATGTCTTGCAATTGAGCAACCAAAGTACCAGTGATGTAAAACTTTAAAGTGATAGACCCTTTTCGAATCGACGTGCCATAAAAAATAGACGGTATACTAATAAGACCTAAACCTTGTGATGATTTATCGCCGAAGTCTGAAGAATATGCATAATGATCGCTAAGACCCTTATAATGATTAATTGTGTTTTTAAGAGCCGTTATTCGACTTCTACCGGTAGTGACTGTTGACTTATGGTATTCTCTTTCAATGCTAGCAGAAAACGGATAACTCCCAGAAACAACATCACCATAAGCAAACGTATTGCTATATGCTGTTTTTGAAACAGTACTCAACGAATTTCCGGATCCATCTTTAGTGATAAACGGATATATCAAAGGATTTAAAGTTGCGTTCCTGTCAACGTTTAATTCATACAAACTTATATAGCCAGACCCTACATTTATCGAAGGATTTGCAAACGAACCACTTTCTGTAACTTTGTTATTATAATAGATGGTACCATCATATATGAAGAAATTACAACGCGGATACGTCTTTACTTGGTTATATAAAATATCGTTTGGGGCAAATTTGTTTAAGTACATTCTAATTTAATTAGTCTGATAGGTTAAAATGGCATCTCAATACCAAAAGCAATTTTCATATATTGTTTCATTAGGCTATCTTTATTTTTAATTGTTTCTAAATTATTCCATTTCCATGCAAACGTACCAACCATTTTTTCAATATTGTTTTTCATATCCAATATCTTTTCTTTCAACAACTTAAGTTGATTTTCCGTTGGAGGTGGTAGATCAATTCCTAAATCTAAAGCAACCTCTTGTAATTTAAACCAATCATCTTCTTCCGCAGCTTTTTTAGCCTTTAAAAACATATTGATTTTTTTCGTTTTCTCATGAGGTGGAGCATCTTTGCTTAATTTATCCGGATGTGTCTGTACCGCAATCTCTTTGAATAATTTTGAAAGCTCTTTATTTGTGATTTTACTCTCTTTTAATGGAGCGTTATAAAATTCTTCTGGGCTTGGCGTTTGATCCATTTTACTTTTTATTTTGAGTTCTGTTTGCTCAGGCTGATTCTTGTTCTGATAATCTAAAATGTTGCCTTTTATATT
>Ga0080013_1006349_pt1 | contig 10568 bp, 4 predicted proteins | sample ETNvirenome_6_85_FD_69236 | JGI IMG/M metagenome (GOLD analysis project Ga0080013, IMG submission 69236) | Marine viral communities from the Pacific Ocean - ETNP_6_85 (SPADES assembly) (version 2) | ecosystem: Environmental > Aquatic > Marine > Oceanic | place: Pacific Ocean | collected 2013-06-19
TAGCGAAGCTTCCTTCCCCATTAGGTGTTCTGTGGTCTTGTTTGTTCCGACCACCTTAAATATTACACTCATACGTTCTGATTTACACCAAACTACACTTTTTTTCTCATCATTGAATATTATGACTCTTTTGTCATATCTTTCAATCCATTTTTTATAAGATCCCACCTTGTGCTTTCTCCGTATTTCGCTTTTGATGTAATTTTTGTTGTGAGTTTTCAGCGCTAAGTCAAAGATAGCGCGTGTTGTAGCTACAAGGTCCACGCTGGAAAAGCTGTTGCTCATCCCAAATACAAAGGTGACATCTAGACATGAAGGATACTCAGCAATAAAAGCTGCCACTTTTATTTTACCCCCCTCTTCTGCCACGTAAACATGACAGGTATCGCAATAAAAAGAAAACAATCCCTCTATTTTTTTTCTTTTTAAATGGGGAGAATGAAGGTTTTCTAAATCATATGGCTTAGACCTAATAAAAAAATCCCGAAACTCATCCCACAGCCTCGGGTCGGGGGCTTTTAGCTGTGTAATTTTCACTTCTTTATTATATTATATAATAATAAAGTGTAAATACAAATATGGCGGCAGAAGGACAGAATAAAGCAGCGAGTAGTCTTTTGGACCTCCAGCCTACTGCTGTGTTGGAGTTGTTTCGGATTTACCCTGACAGGGTCAACAAACCCACCATGTTTGTCGGGTTTCACGGAGGTGCCATCTTTGACAAAGCAATAAAGTGGCAGGGGCTCCAATATATCCCTATAGCCATTGAAAGCGAGGGGTTTGATTTGCTTGGAGACGGCAAACTAGCGCGACCCAAAATAAGGACGGCTAATAAGAATAATATTATTACCAACCTGCTCCAAAATTATAAAGACTTTAAACATGCAAAAGTCATAAGAAAAAAAGTCCAAGTTAAATTTTTAGACGATGACAACTTCGATGGGGGAAACCCCTTCGGGTTGGCAGACGACAAAGCAGAACTATTAGACGAAGAGTGGCTGATGGGGAGAAAAACTCAGGAGTCTAAGCTGTTTGTGGAATTTGAATTAACTTCTCCTTTAGACTTAGAAAACTTTGATATTAACTCTAGGGGGGTTCAAGCTAGGTTTTGTTATTGGCAATACAGAGGAGAGGGTTGTCGATACCAAGGACTCCCTATCGAGCGAGAGAATGGAGAACCCTTCCAAGATACAAGCGATAATATAGTCATACCTAATTATGCTCCCCCCCCTTCTACAGACCCCGCTACCGTTCAGGCTCAAACCAACTTCTGGAGCGACCCAAGTGTTGTATGGAATGAAAATAAAGAATACAGCATAGGTAATATAGTTATAAGAGAGAGTGCTGCTATTATCCTCCCCCTAGACGATGTCAATGCAGAAGGGGTACCCCTTAAAACCATTTATGTATCTGTAGCCAACAGCAATAAGGGAAATTCTCCTGAAAAAAACCCCAGTTTCTGGCAAAAAGATGGCTGCACCAAGAAGTTAGGAGCGTGTCAAAAGAGATTCAACCCACTTCAAGAGATAGTTATCCCCTCAAAAACCCCAACCGAACAAAGCTTCCCTTCAGTCAGGTTCTCAGGAATAGATAACCCTGCCAATCCAGCGAAGTATAATGCAAATAGTGGCTACTTTCACACAACAGAGTCGGGCGTTACAGGAGCATTAGACCCAAGGAAAGAGTGGACTCTAGTTGGTTGGGCAAACATGAATGAAAATTCTCCTAGAGGAGCGGGTATTTTTAGCACCAGCGCAGGAGAGGGAGATGGATGGCCTGCATCGAGATTTATAAATATTAACCGATGTTCCCGCTGGGGCTGGAGATTCGATGATAAATACAATGTAATTCAGGCCCAATACCTTGGGTATTTCATTTCTAATTCAGACGGTGATAGTGCTTGGACAAACCGAAGTTTGGGTAAGGTCCAAATGGAACAGGCAGAAAATGACGAATGGAACCAGTATATTGTTAGACACAGCACGGGAACGAAGGATTTTCTCGATAACGATGCTGCGCTCGCCCGTGGCGAGCAAGGAGGAGACACAGAAACCTTTACCACTAAGCTAGAAGTTCTTTTAAATGGAGAAGAGCACCAATACGAGGGAATCATCCCTCGAAGGTATGGAGATTGGTGGGGCGACCTCGAAAGGGTGGAAAGTAATGACGGTAACTTTGCTTCATGGGCCGACAGGGTACAGGGATACCACTCACCTGACGATATTTGGTATCCATGTCTTCCGCAAACCTTCATGCTTGGGGCACAGGAATTTTGGAGATTTGAAGAGAGTTGGCCAAATCCCACAGCGAACCCGCCAGTCCTGAATCAACCCGCAGCACAGATAGCTACTATGAATGGACATATAGGAATGTGGGCTCTGTGGAATAGAGCGCTCAACGACGAAGAGATAAAGTATTTAAAAAAGCCACTAGTCTCCCCTTATTACACAGCAACCACTTATTATGATAATGTTCCACGACCATACAATGAATGCACAGGAAGGATGAGCACTTTAACGGGGGGTACAGGAGACGGCCTCCCCGATGAAACTGCCCCTCTGCTTTACGGACATAATAGTTTAGTTGCGTGGTGGTCAGGCACTACAGGATTAATTCCTACAACTGCCATCGTGGGGCTATTAGACGGCCACACGGGAGGTCACCACTTAACGGGAAGTGGAAACTTTTCAGGAGTCGCTCAGTCTTATGACGTTTACGACCTGACAATAATCCCCAACCCCTCTCCTCCCTACCCAAGATTTGGGGGATTCCCAGGAACTGATGGATTTAGCTATGGCAGAACAGCATATTAAAGAAGAAGAAGCTCTTGAGTATATTAAGAAGCTTTCTCATGAAAATTTTAGGGGAGAGATTTGTGGTTTTTTAGGTTACGATTATAACACGAACCGATATATTGTCCAACAAGAAGAGAACATCTCCCCTGATCCCGCTTCTCTTTTTATGATTAATCCTTTGAATTATTTACTGTTTAAAGATTCTTATAGAATGGTGGCTATTTTCCATAGCCATATTGTGGGGGATGAAAGCGCATCAGAGTTTGATGTGAAGATGTCGGAAAATTGTTGTCAACCCTTTTTAATATATAGCCTCAACAGTAAAAAAATAAATATTTATACCCCCGAAAACACAGAAGCAGATGTAAAGATACTAGAACGGATTAAGGCTATAGCATGACACAGGTAAAACTACATGGAATTTTAGGAAAGGAATACGGAGCAGATTTCCGCCTCCAGATAGGAAATCCCAAAAATATTCTTCATGCCATTGACGCCAATAGGGATGGTTTCCTCCCGAGAATTATCCAACTACAAAAAGAGGGGGTTATATATGAGATTATTATCAATAAAAAAAGACTTAACGGTCACCAAAATCTAAAAAACCTAGATAGCGTTAAAACTATTGACTTGATTCCAGTAATTGTGGGGGGAGGGCCTATCGGAGCAGGCCTCACATGGCTTGTTGGCGGGACACTTTTAGCCAATATCACCCTAGCTGTAATGTTCGCGGCCATTAGTTATGCCTTAACTCCCGCCCCCGACACTGAACAAGTAGAGGGAACTGCTTCGGCTAGTAAGTCCTCTATGGTTTTCAGCAACAACGTGAATACAGCGAGTCAGGGAGCGCCGCTGCCTCTTGGATATGGACGCTTAAAGGTGGGGTCTCAAGTAATACAAGCAACCATCAAGTCTTATCCCCAATCCAACAGCGCTGAGGAGGTGTTAGGGACACGGGGGGGGGATGGAGGCGCCACCAGCAGTGACATGCAATCGTAAGATGAACCATATATTAAAAAAATTACAGATTGCAGGAGCAAAGAAACAGGAAGATCCCAAACCTCCTATTTATAAACCCCCTGAGATGGGAGAATTACAATATGGAGCCTCTTTTAGCTATGCTGAAACTCTTGATCTCATTAGTGATGGGCCTATTGCGGGATTGGTTGACTCTCAAGGAAGTATACTGGAAGGGTTAAACATACTACAGGGAATTTATCTAGACGACACCCCCATAGCAATAGCTGCCGCAAGCAACAGCTCTCTTACTCGTCTAGAAGCGGAGGCAGCAGAAGAATATGCAGCACCATTAGACAATGCAATTGCTACAGGAATAACATCGCTCGTAAATTTTTGTAAAGCCTTGGGCCAACAATCCCAACCTTTAGTAACTCTTCTGGATTTTCAAGACGCAGCTGGAACTAACCCGTATAACTATGAAAAACAACTGGGCGATAGTGCGAACCTGTTATTTATAGCGTTCAGGGATGGGACTCGCTACCCCGACGTTCCACCCCCTGAGATGACTGACGCCGCAGTATATATTAGGGCTTTTATAGAATGCATTGATCCCGCTGGCGATCAAACTTTTTATACATGGTTTGATGCAGATCCCGATAATCCTGAGCCAATGACAGAGCAAGGGGGTGAAGACTTTGATGCAGGGAATGCTGCCTATAGAAATATATACTATCCCTGTGGAATACAAGAACCTTGGGACTATTCGTTCACTTACAATAGAGCACAGGGGCACGGCCCTAAGTCTCTATTTTGGACGGACGAAGACACTTTAGATGACTCTAAGTTTTTTACAGCATACGCTCCCCTTGCGAGACAGGATCAGCATTTGTGGGGGCTTTTTGGGGAGTCAATAGATTTCGCCCAACAATTCATTCAACCAGAACTAGATGCCATCCTTGAGTTATGGAACAACAGCAAGGAAGGGGGTGCAGGAGAGAGAAACCCAACTCAAGAAATCCTAGCGCAAAGAGCCCTTGAAAACATGGGGTGGATAGAGGGGGATAACATTACCACGTTGCTTAACAATCCTAGGGGACCACGATACAACGTATTAATGATAGCCAAAATAAATGGCACCCATTCCGCCCTTGTTGATAAAGAAGTTTTGGATGAGAGGGGGAATCTCCCCAACTGGGGGATTATGCCCTATTCCACCGAATCTCTTCGCGTCACAACGGGGGGCCGAGAATTTTTCACCAACTACAATGTATATCACAACTTGGATCAGGGGGCTCGGAGCTGGTGGGCCAGTACGACGCGATACCCAAACACCTCCGTAAGAGACATAAGTTGCCCCGTAGTAAGCGCAGACGGGAAACTAACGGGTGAAATGCGCGGTTTTGTTATGTATGTTTTTAGGCCCCATCTAAGAAATAAAGATCATAGCGCTACAAAGGATTATGTCCGTGCATGGCCCGATAAAGTTACTAAGGAGTTGGGGTTAATAAATTCCCTACGCTACACCAAAAATCCCACCAGTTCCGTACAAGAAGTGTTGAGGAGATTGGCGAGTGGGGACACTGACTTTGAAAGTGCAGGATTAGTCCCCCGTATATCCTCGTCCTTTTTTTCCCAAAAAAAGAATAATTTAAAATTTAATTATAGTAACGTTTTGGCTGAAATTAAAAGAGGAGAGGAGGGCCAAGAACCCTTCACTAACTTTCGAAAAATATTTATAGACCACATTTATAACGCAGAACTCTTCGGACCTTTTAGGACAGCACAATCACAAGGGACAACAGCAGGGTCTCAAGAAGAAGCAGGAGGGCAAAAATACGCTCCGCAAAGGATTACTCAAAACGCCGCGTTGCTTACACGCGATCAAGTATTAACAGAAAATTCATCAAATTTCAACCTCGATATGGGAGACGGCCTCCCCTTGTATGAGGGAAGCGACGATAGGAGAAAGAGCGGTGACGTTAATGCCAAAAGCTATTCTTCATGGGGAAAGAATTCTTTTGGGCAGTGGGATGAAAAAGCAATTCCTATTGTTCATACTGTATATAACCCCAATGTAACGGCGGCTTTTATTACATTAAATATATCGTCTTTACATGACACCTTGGTAAATGATGTTGACGATATTACTCTTCCAGATGGGGAGACGCGGGATCTAGAGATAGGAACCAAGTTCCCCACAGTTGTAAATATAGAAGTAGAAACAGGGACAGTAGGAGCCAGAAAAAATGAAGAGGGAACCAACGAAAGACCATTCCAAACCCACACCTTTAGAATAGTAGCTCTAATAGAGGGACAAACATTAATTGATATCGGAAACCCCGACACGAAGGGGGGGGTAACCAATAAAGATTATGTTATTAGTTTGAACAGTGAGGATGAGAGAACCTCCCTGAATGTTCCATTTCCACTACCAAAAGTGGCCGTGCGCGATGTGGAAGCGTTGAATACAAGTATTACATCTACGACTCTGGTGGGAACCGAGGAGAATCCTCAGGAAAAAAGATATATCAAGATAACTAAATTATCCTTCGAAACTAATTCTGTGTTGATAAGCAAGATAGTATCTCTTAATAAGGTCACCGAAATTATCGAAACAAATTGCAACTATCCGTTTTCAGCGATGGTTGGAACAAAATTAGACTCAAGGGCTTTTAGTTCAGTCCCTCAACGAAGTTACGATTGTAAATTAAAATTAGTAAAAATACCAAACAACTATTCCCCCGAGGGCATACACGGAAAAGACAAAAGGTATTATAAGAGCACTCAGGAGTTCGATGATACCCCCCGAAGTGATAAGCTCATATACGCAGGAGATTGGGATGGAAAGTTTCATTCCCAATTAAGGTGGACAGATAATCCTGCTTGGATTTTGTATGATCTTCTCACCAATAATCGTTATGGCATGGGGAGTCATATTGATGTAGATAAAATTAATAAATGGCAGCTATACAAAATAGGAAGATTTTGTGACGCTGTAGACGATAATGGTTACTTCGAAGGAGTGACCGATGGTCATGGAGGATTGGAACCTAGGTTTTCTTGCAATATCGTTTTTGATAAAGGGCAAAAAATCTATGATGCGATTAACACCATTGCTGGACTGTTTAGGGGGAGGGTCTTCTTTGGGAACTCAGAAATAAATTTTGTAGATGACCGCCCAAGAAGGACAACTAATCTGTTCACTAACGAATCAGTAAAAGATGGTCAGTTTTTCTATTCAAACAATGCAAGAGATCAGCAATATAATACCATAGAAGTAAGCTTTAAAGATCGCTTTGATAACTTCGTCCCCAAAATAGAAGTAATAGAAGACGAAGAAGACATTAGAGAAAGAGGGGTCTTTAAAACTCGCATAGAGGGGGTAGGTATAACCTCTCGCTCAATGGCTAACCGAGTAGGTCAGCATAAAATATTTTCGTCGCTTGAGGAAAACCAAACAGTCGCTTTTACAGCGGGACTTGAAAGCCTTCTTTGCCAACCTGGGGACTTGGTGGCTATCGAAGATGAATTAAAAACCAATAAAAGCAATTTTGGTAAAATTCTAGCTGTAGACCCAATAAACGAAATAATACGACTGAGCAATTCTGTAGATGCCGACAACGTTAACACTGGAAGTCTAACTGTCTACGCTCCAACGGGGCGTGATACTATTGAAGATATAAATGCAATAAATTATGACATTAAAAGAGAGCGTTATGAGGGTTTTACTATAACTGGATTCGAAGCATCTCCCCCGACTCCCCCCCCATGGGTAAGATATACAGGAGATTACCAATTTTCAGGTTACACAATGGGTTATGATGTGAGTCAGGAAGATGAATCTTCCCTCTATGGACAATATGGTCTCTATACAGGAGTTAGTGGAACATTTCTTTACTTTGAAACAGGAGCAACAGGCTGGACATTTGCATCAGGGACAGGGGAAGGGAATGTAGGAGCCTTTGATTTGGGTTCGGGGGATTTTATCGCGAAATCAACTGGCGCTCAAAGCTTGAAACCATTTAATACAGGAGAACTCTCACCGTGGGTTGAAGCGGGTGATCACCGAGGTACTCCCTCCTCCACCTTTTCAGGCTTTAGCGGTTTTGGGGAGCTATATGATGGGGTTCTGAACTCCGAAATTTCTGCGATTTCCCCTGATCAGATGAATGTATTATATGTTACAGGTCACGTTTGGTACACCGCTGCTGATTTAGAACTGCGGGATTTTAATCCATATGGAACTGTGCTTTCTGGATTTGATAATCCCCAGCTCTTACCTTTCTTAAAATTAGGAAGCCCCGCAAAATTTGACATCACAGATGCAAGCCCCTTTATTTATAAAATTATCTCAATGAAGGAAAGCGCCCCAAATGAATATTTGGTGAGTGCCACTAAATATGATACAGGTAAATTTAATTTAATTGATAAAAATATAAGCATAGAAAACAAAGTCAACACTTACAGTTATCAGGTATGTCAAGAGATTGGTGACATAACCTACTGCACTCTAGACTCCCCCGTATTAGATTCTCTTACCACAGGAGAACCCAATGTCGCTAATGATACTTTCTCTATTACAGGAATGTGGAGTGAGGTCTCAGAGAGCACAGGTTATAACGTCCGATTAACTCAACCTAATGGAGTAGTGCTAAGTGAGTTCACAGATAACTCCCCCGCTACCACAGGTTATAAATTTGAGGGCTTAACTCAAGTGGGTGTCTTTAATTTTTGTGTAAACGCATTAGGAAATAAGGGGGGGGATGGAATTCAAAATGCCTTTTTTGATTCCTCTTATGACTGTTCTGGAATGTTTGTGGTTTACGATGAGTTAAAAATTCATAATGTGGGTTTTGTTAATAAAATTATTATACAATCATGATGGAAAAAGGGTATACAGTTTTAAAGGTAACTAAAGACGACGGGGCTTATATTTATGCCTCGGGGGCTTATGATGACGCAACAGGTGCGACTGGAGCTGCTGGCCATTTATACCCTAGAGCCTTCGCTTCAGGATGGACGGATGTGCGCTTTGTTAATCTTGTGGGAGTGGGGGTATCATTACCTACGTCCTACACCGCTCCATATTCAAACACCTATATGTCCACAGGGACAGTGATAGGAGGGGCCACTCCAGTGGGGGACATTCGGGGGGAGGGTACTGGTTATGTGAATGTGGGGGGCGATACACCCTATACGTTAGAGAGAGGTGAAACTTACACTGGCGCTCTATACGCAATATACCAAGGAGCCATAACATATACAGGAAAAGTAGGCGTGGGAACCTCTTCTCCTAGCAGTTATTACGAAGGAGCCTTTACCACTAAGGATATTAAGGAATTTAAAACTGTTTTCAATGTAGATACAGGCGATCTCGTATCGGTAACGACAGGAAGTGGAATACATAAACGAGCAGATGTCACCCTTCAGTTCGGGTTACAAAACCCCGCTGGCGCAAACTTAGACTCCTCTTCTGCAATCACACAAGATCCATTTATTAGTGGACAGAAAATAAGCGTTTTAGATATTACGGGGGGCCTCGTCTATCCTGATTACAGAGTTACTACAGACTCTCTTTTCACTTTCACCAAAGAACAGAATAAAGATGTATTTGGGAGCTATACTAAAGATTTTGGGATAAGAAACGATGTTGTTAATTATAACGGCACTACCCAAAGAAGTGAAATATTCCTATATAATAATGATGAATTATATATAGATAAAATATTTTACCAAGGGTCGGGGGGGACTTACTTAAACGAATCCGATAATACGGGAAACTTTAGCCCTCCCGACACAGCGGGAATGAGCGCAGCGGACGCCACCGACGCAGTAAGATTTTTCAACAACCAGTTAGTTAACACTTCAGGAACAACAGGCCAAATAAATATCCAAGTTATTGTCGGAAATGATCCAACTTATACTGACCAAGGCGCTTACCATCTTTACGCAGGAACAGGAGAAAACTTTAAGGCCGATAAGGGGAGTTTGGTTTCTGTTACTCCCCTTAAACAAACAAAGGAACAATCTTTTTCTCTCTTTGCTAACGATGGCTTGCGTGAAAATACGGGTCTATATTTTAAATTAAGTTTTAATAACTCAATAAAGAGCAGTGCAACGACATTCCCCATCAGTAATGTTGTATTAGAGGGGATGCCTCAGGGGAAAAATCTTTATGTAGCCAAACAAGGTGCCAAGCAATTCATAGAGGGATGTATAGACGTATATTGTTTGAGTGTTAGTAGCGGAAACGCTACAGGAACGGGAGATGGTGGAAGATTAACGGGTCCAGGAGGTCTACCATACCTGCTTACTGGAGATTCGCCAGCCGAAAGCCAAGACCTTCAGCAGGTTACAGAAGAAGGCAGCACAACTACTGAACCCGTAACCTTGGGCCACACTAGTGACCTTAGCTTAGCCCCATTGAGTATTCTTACTAAAAGTAGTAGCCATGAGGGTATTGTTTTCTTTGCTTATGATGATGACTCAAATGAAATTATACGGATTGGAACCAACGCTAATAGCGATGGAGAAATTAAAACAAATTCCTCAGATGGAGCCTTAAGCGTAAGGTTATCTAATGAAAGCAGTAGGGGGGTGGTGGAAACTCGTAACGCCGCTGGGGATACGACGCTATCGTATATGGGCAGCGATGCCAATGGCGGTGTGAGTAAAGCTAAGGATACAGACGGTAATGACAGCGCCAAAATGGGTAGCGATGCCAACAAAAGAGGATACACGGTAGTATTAAATCCTGATGGCACTGAAGAGAGAGGTAGGCTTGGAGCAAGTGCTGATGATATGGGTTATCTT
>Ga0080013_1002711_pt2 | contig 10567 bp, 14 predicted proteins | sample ETNvirenome_6_85_FD_69236 | JGI IMG/M metagenome (GOLD analysis project Ga0080013, IMG submission 69236) | Marine viral communities from the Pacific Ocean - ETNP_6_85 (SPADES assembly) (version 2) | ecosystem: Environmental > Aquatic > Marine > Oceanic | place: Pacific Ocean | collected 2013-06-19
AAGAACTTTTGCTAATTTTTTAGTTTGACTTGCTTCTTTCTTTATACTATTGAAAACCCATTTTAACTTTGATTTCCAATTCCCGTCTTGTAATAATTCTGTTCCTTCTCCATCTTTAAGTTTTTTATTCAATGGTCTCTTTTTTGATGGAGCATAATGCATAGATGTAGGTTTAAAAACCATATCCGCTTCAAACAACTTCTTAAACTTATTAGTTATCATATTAAATACACCTTTATCATAATAACCAAACATTTGTTTAAATAATTTTACTCTTTCTTTATCATCAATCTTTGGTGAACCAAGTAATTCTCTCATAGAAGTTCCACTTACTTCTTTTCCACCAACTGATATTGAAACATGTGGAGCAGTTAAAACATATCCATGTTCTTCATATCCTTGTAAATTATTTTTATTTCTTTTATAATCTTGATAATACTTACCACCACTTAATCTTCCAGTATCTTTAGCACCAAACATATAAACAAATGCTGTTGTATCTTTGTTAAATTTAGACATTAAATTCTTTGCAACATATGGTGTTTTCTCTTGAATGATTTTACTCGAAGGAACACCCATCTTAGTCATATGTCTAACTTTTTCATTAAAATTCATTGGGTGTCTTGGTGGTTTCTTTATATTAGATGTAGAAATATAGGCATCATCAACTTGACGAACCAACCATTTATAAGTTTTTAAATGATGTGGACCGAATGGTTGAAATCTACCACCATACACACCAACAACTTTTTTGATGTTTGAATTGGCTTCTAATATTGGTTTTACTATTTCTTCTACTAATTTATTCATATTATTCTACCATCGTAATATACAACATTTTTACTATATAAGTCAAGCATTTTATTTCCAATCCCATCCCATTATTGACTTTGTTTTTCTAAAATTATCAGCAACTTCTTGTGGTGTATATTTCTTTTCGTTCTTTACATTCCAAACCTTATAAAATTCTCTTTTAGGCCAACCTTTACCAGCATATTTACTTGAACCAGCTTTCATTGTTTGCCAATCTTTAACTAAATTACCATCTTCTACCCAAGCATGTTTATATCTTTTACCACCACTTATCCATTTATTCTGAACAGTTCCATAAACTGCTTTAAAATTCTTCTTTTTATGATTTCTTACAGCCTGTGTGTAAGTGTAAGAAAGACATTCTCCACATGCAATTGTTGCTTCTACTAATAATTGTTTTAGTTTAATCATTGTCAGCATCCATTTTTACAATGGGCAACTGCTGGCAACATCCATTTAATTGCTACTCTCATATCTAATCCCCTTATCACCTACGACCATATCCAAAACATAAGAAGTGCCTGAACTCAAACACCCCAAAAGTAATAGATTAATCCAGTTATACTCAAATGAAAATAAATCTGTATATCCGTTTATTAAATACAGAAATACTCCAACCCAAAATCCTATACACATAGGACATTTAAAAAATCTTTTATCTGGTCTTATCTTATCAAAAATATGTGCATATACTAAAATTTGTGTAAGACCATAAGAACATAATATAAAATATATCAAATCTATCATTCTGCTAATAATTGTTTTAGTTTAATCATTTACCTTCACCATTTTAACAACTCTATTTTCTATATGACAACATATCTTACAAAATGGTTGTGTTGGATATAATGTTGTGTCATTACAATTTGGACACTTCCATTTATATTTTTTCTTAAATAATTTTTTTATAAAATTAATCAAAATCTAAATCCTACACCTACCTTAAACTGATAATCTGCATTTTCATTATAATATTCATGTTTATATAATCCAAAAATATTTATCTTTTCTGTAATCCATCTTTTCATATCACTTTTAACATTGAATATATTATTATCATCTAAATCAGATTTTATAGATACATTTATATTATATTCTAAATCATCTTTCTTAAATTTTCTACCAAATGCTATATTAGCTAATTGGTTCATTTCATCATCATTTATTTTAGTAGAAAGACCAATACTAAGTCCAAAGTTTGTATAAATTCCAACATTATAAGTTGTATAATGAATATTTTTACTATTCTTATCAACCCAATCTACACCACAATATGCATTATATGGTGATTTATATTTAAACTTTCCAATAGCATCTTGATATTGTTTACCAAGTTCTCTTTCCCAATCTTTTTTAAATAAATAAGTTAAACCACCATCTGTTTTTTCTATCTTGGTCATAAACTCATAATCAAATTCTTTATTTACATCATTTGGTGCTCTAACACTTACCGAAAACGATAATATTGAACTTAATAGTAATTCTTTTAACATTGTAACTCCTTAATATTGTCCTGCACCACCACAGTGATCACAGGTATCGTTATTTTTATCTGTTCCTGACCCATTACATTTATCACATATATCTTTAATTATTGTCATTGTCATCCTCTATTTTGTGTATAGCAGTATCTAATTTCTTAGCCTTTTCAAGTTCATAATCAATAAGTATATCCCTAACATTTGTATCTGGATATCTACAATGACATTCAACTCCACAACCCTTATTTTTTTCACTTCTTATCATAAAAAAGTTCATAACATTAAAAACTAAACCTGCTACCACTACGGTAAAAATAAAGGTTTCAACCATGTTAGTTCTCCTATGGTTTTCTATTTCTTGGGAAGTGTTCTTCCATATTTATCTTTTTTAGGGTATTGATATTTAGACAAAGGTATTTTTTTCCTTTGTAATACTTTACCCTCTTTTGTATCAAATACTGTTTCAACTACATATACGTTACCTTTTTTAGTTGTAGCAGTTGAAATAGAAATCTGATATCTACCAACTTCACTTGGTAGTAAAAAAGAAACCATTAACAAAACTAATAATAATTTTTTCATTTCAATATTCTACCGTTTGGATATTTTGGATATTGTGGTAATTTTCTTCCAAATACATCACAATCACCTTCATCATTATTAAACTCGTCACAATTAAAATAAATTGGATTACCATTATAAGTATAAGTTCCATCATCACAATATCCATCACCAATCCATGATTCGGGTCCACATATTCCATTACAATCTTCAACCAAACCAGGTGTACAACCTTCTGGTTGTTCTTCACAATCTCCTTCATCCCAATTAAATTCTTCACACATTAGATTAACAGGAATTACTTCATAATCTTCATTATAAATTCCATAAGAACCATCATCACACCAAGTATCACCTATCCAAGATACTGGTGAACAATTACCATCACAATCATTTACCATATCACCATAATTTGATGTATACCATTCAGTATTACAATCATTATATTCACAATAACCAGAATCAATATTTGCATTTTCATCATAATTTAAAGCATCATCATCCATACAACCATAAACTATATCTGATAATTCTAATCTAAATGTAAAATCCATTCTGTTTGGTCTTGTATTTAAAATATTCACCCAATATTCACCAGGTGGAACTATACCAATATCAATACCATTACCAATTGTTTCAAAAACAAAAAGAGGTGGATCTAATCCAATCTCACCTTCACAATCACTAAATACAGAAACTTGAAATCCCGCTTGATTAATAACTACTGTAAAATATGTTATTTCATCCAATCCAAATGCAACCCAAGTATCAGCACCACCATCAAGTGATGTTTCAAATTCAACACTCTCCCAATCATATATAGTTGCCGCTTCACAACCAATCAAAGGGGGTGGGGGTGGTCCTGTAGGTGTTTCTACTGAACCGTCACAACCAAGGTTTAATAATAACATCATTCCTAATATAAATGAAAATAATTTGTTCATTGTTTTTCTCCTAAAATTTACTTCCCAGTATTTCTTCTATTATTTCTTCTAACTCTTTTTCAGTAACCTTTAGTGAAAATGACATATCACCTTGAAGTCGTTCTACTTCTTCTCCCTCATCAAAAAAGATGATAGTGGGAAGTATTACAACCTGATTCTTTGATTGTATTTTTGGATACAAATCAATATTTAATCTATACACTTTAGCATCAAATGTTTCCCATTCATCTAATAATGTAATTTTATTTCCTTCATTCCAATTAGCCCAAAACTCCACGACTACTAATCCACGAGCTGTTGCCTTATCAAAATTCTCATCTGTTAATTCTCTCACTTGACTAAAAAGTGAGGTTATCATTAAACTTAATATAAATAATTTCCTAAACATAACTATTTACCTCCGTTAAAAACTTTTTTCTCAATCTTTTCAATATCATCTTTAATATCTTCAATATCTTCTTGTATTTGTATCAACATATTTCTTGACATCTCATCTTTCATTTTATATTCACCACGAGAAGGTGGCCAAGTTGAACTTGGGTCTACTGCATAAACACCATCACCTATTGGTGTAAATTTGTTTTCTAATTCAACCATCCTTCTATCCATATCAATCATTAAATCTTTATCACCAGTTTCAAGTGCTCCAAATCTAGAATCTAATTCTGCCATAAATGTAAAATACATTGTTATACCTGAAAATAATAATGAACCAATATAAATCAATGTTTTTAAATCAATCTTAAACTTTGATGTTTGTAATGTATCCATTGTTAAATCTGGTCCTCCAGTTGGAGGTGGTGGAGCAACAGGAGGTGGTTGATAAACTGGTGGAGGTGGCGGTGGAGGTGGTGGTGGTGCTTGAATATCAAGAGCACTCATCAATTGTTCTTGTGTCAACCATCCCCAATTAATTAAAACTTGTCCAATTTGTTCTTCACCTTGTACTGCAATAGCTGCATCAAGTTGTTGTTGTTGAATAATTCCTTTTTGAACTAATATATCACCTAATTTACCTGCCACGATTTTTCTCCCTACGTTTGAACCTTGCTATTTGTTTCTTGGTTCTTCCGTATTTATTTAACCATTCATTCTTTTTTCTTTTTAATTGCTTTCGCTCTTTTGCTTTTCTATTTGGCATATCTTAAAATATTGTATAATTTAATCCTGCTTTTAATTCATAAGAATTTATACCAAAATATCTTAAATATCTACCCTCACCAAATATACCAAAATGTCTATTTAATTTCCAACCTATAATTAAACCACTATCAAAATCAATATCACCACCATCATATTTAAATGAATGTGGAGTTAAACCTTTACTAAATGGTATAACTGATGCCCAACTATGTATCCACCATTTTTTTTCATATCTGTAATAATCAACACCAAGAACTGCAGATACTTCATATTGCCATCCAAGTTTATCAACTTCTTCTTCATTGTATAATGTAATTAAATCACCATAATAGTATTCATAAAATTCATTATCAGTTTCTGCAACTAAATTATCATTTTCATCATACCATTGATAATCACCAAATCCATCTTCTGTTTCATAATATTCATCAGTATATCCAAATTCATATGCAAGTTCCCACCAATGATTATCATTATCGTGTAACCATTTATTGAATGGAAATAATCCATATGCTGGATGTCCTCTTAAATTAAATCCACCAGTAAAGTTCCAATGTAATCCGATTGGTTTTCTATATCGTATATCTAATTGACCAAACTCTAAATCTTCTCTACCAAAATTTACATAAGAACCTTTTACAACAAACCAATCACCTAAATATCTTACCCAAGATTCCGAATCAATAAATTCTTCACCAAATGAACGAATAGCTGACCATTTTAATAGATATTCCCAACCACTTACAGCCCCAAGTGTTGCTATATCTGATAATTCATTTTCACTACCATCGTAGAAATTACCTTTCTTTGCTTGATATTTAAATCGTGCAAGTTTTCTTAAACCGAATGAAATATTATACGAACCTTCTATTTCTTCAGTTGTTTCTTCAAAAGTTCCTTCTTGTGTATTTACAGTAAACTTTTGATTTGGTGCAAAAGGTGATTCTAAACTAACACTTCCATAAAATGTAGAATATTTTAGAAAATTATCACTAAAATATCCACCACATAATATAGACATTGACAATAATATAATTAATAGTTTCTTCATTATTTAACTCCTGCTTTTTGTAATTTGAGTTGGTCTTGAACCCATTTTTTTCCAATTGGATTTTTTATGGGTTCTCCTGCCCATTTATTAGCATATTGCTTAACTAAACTTGAAAATTTATGTCTTGCTTCTTCATCATTTAAAATTTTATCATTATCAACTTGTTTAAAATTACTACCAAATACAGCTTTTAAACCACCTAAATTATTTCTTGCATCATTCCAAGACTTCTTTACAACATGTGCTGGTAATTCTCTTTCACCTTCATCAGCTCTTTCTATATTTCTTTTAAGGGCAGTTTCTAATGATGTCATTACAAATACCATATATGTATCATATCCTTCTGATTCTAATTCTTCCTTTTGCTTTCTAACTTTTTTAAAGTTACTTCCAGTCGAGTCAATTACCATTCCTATCTTACCTTTCATATATCCTTTTTTTCTTTCACCTTTTAAAAATTGTGCAAAATCTCTTAAACCACTTCCACCTTTAGATGCAGGTTCAGCTAAATGTTTAAACAAATCTGGTACTGTTCTTTCGTAAGCTGCTAACATTGTTGGATCAAAATCAAATTTTTTCAATAAAAACATAAACTCTCTATCAGAATTTACTGATTTTAAACCACCAACACTCATATTAATACCAGACGGTATACCAAATAATTTTTCTTTTATATAAGATTTACCAGAACCAGGTCCACCAGCCATAAAAACGGCTTTAAAGATACCTTTGTCATGTACACCTTCTGTTAATAAATCCATGAGTTTAAGCATAGAGTTTTCTCCAATTATTCATATATAAATATAATTTCATATAAATTAAACACCATTTACTTTACTGATATTTGCAGTTGCTACACCATTTACTGTAGATATATTTCCAGATGCTACACCAAGAACTGCATTTCCGTAACCTGCTGCTACTCCTGGTGTATAATCAATATATGGATCTTTTGATGTTCCATACTGGTCTGCAAAATACAGTCCAGACTTTCTATCTTGACATCCAGACCTTCCACCCAAATCAGGATCCACATCCCGATAATCATAATCATATTCCATTATCATAAGTTTAAATGTATCTAAACTTGCCATATCTGCAAGAGCTGTTGCATTTAATCCTATATCATTATATCCACTTGTACTCCAAGTTGTAAGTTCATTTGAATATTCAGTTACATCACCACTATCCCATGCATTTCCTGGAATTACTGTAGTTGGATCAATCATTGCATTGTACCAATCTGTAGCAATGGAACTTAAATCCTGCCAAGATTTAAGAACTATTATATCTGCAGTACCATTAGTTATACCATATACTTTTAAAGTTGCTGCAGATGGTGCTACTGATATATCCTTAGTGTCAAAATCCATTAATACTCTAGAAGCAAGCCAAATAGTACCTCTTCCACCTGCTAAACAATTTGCTGCAATTGCAACTCCATTAGAAGCAGCGTTAGAGATTACAGCAGTACCAGTTGTTGAATCATGAACACCATCCCAATAAGGTGACCCACCGAGACTTTTATAGACAAGAGCATCATTTGTACTCGCATAAACTGTAGCCATTTAAACCTCCACTATTGGTAAATAATATTTATCTGAATTAAGATATGGATTTTTAGGTGGATTTATTTTTACCACTTTATATCTAATATTATTTTTTATTCTAAGTAAATTTTGATTTCCATCACCTTGAGGATTAAAAAATGTAAAAACTCCACCTTTCCTCAAAAGTTTTTCTTTTATATGATTGTAAAACTCCAATTTATTGTCATCATATTCAGCATCATAAAATATCCCATCATAAGTTTTTAAGTCATTCACAACATCATACCAATCACCTTCAATTATAGTAATATTTTGTTTATCCTTTGCCCATTTTTTTGCTCTCTTTACAATTTCTGGATGTATTTCAACAATCGTATGAGATTTTGGTTTTTGTTGTTGAATATAACCTGCTGATATTCCCATACCAAATCCTATTTCTAATATATCACCACCATTACGACATACGACTTCTGCATGTTTTTTCATAAGTGGATGTTCCCAAGACATCATAACCATTTGCCCATTATTACTTATAATTCTATCATCTAAAAATTGAAGCTGAAAATCTTTCATTATGCTATTGTCACCCAAGTTGAATCTGGATTGAAGTATATTATATCACTACCTAAACCATAACCCACTATTCTAACTATGTTAGCTGAAGTGCTTGGAACATCATATGTTGTTCCACCATCGATTGCTCTCAAATAAATTGCAGTGCCAATTCTCTCAGTTCCAGCTGGTGCAGCATTTACAAATCCCCGTAACAACATACCATCAATATCTGAATTTGTACCTAAAGCAATTGCTAACATTGCATAGGCTCCTGTTGAATTATCTGTAGCATTTGCTGGACTCCAAGACCCATTGGTTCTCATATAATAACAATTACCCCTAGTCATACCTACCGCACCTCCAATTTTAACTATATCTCCATATCCATTTCCAGCAACTTGAAGTGAACCAGTAAGTTGAGTTCCATTTCCATAATTAACAGAAAATGCTCCTAAATGAGTTACCATACTTCCTGTTGTATCAGCATTTACCATGACATTACCACTTGATGATACAAAGAATCCACCACTTGAACTTATGTCGCCTTCTACGGTTAGGGCTTTTGTTGGTGTTAATGTACCAATACCAACTTTTTCAGTACCACCATCAGTTGCTAAATAAGCACTATCTTTAATAAATAAATCACCACTTGCACTTATGTTACCTGTTACAACAAATGGGTGTGTTGGATTTATGTTGTTGATACCGACATTTCCACTCATCAGTATTCCTATACTATCATCAACTTTAACATAAGTTTCATTACCCTCACCTTCAATATCGCCAAGCCATACTTTAAGAGTTTGTTCATCGGGTTGACCAGATGAAGAAAGTATTTTTTTACCATCAAGTCCTCTAATATCAAGATTACCTTGTTTTATATAAAAATCACCACTTGCACTTATGTCACCTTCTACAGTTAATTCCATATTTGGAGCGGCAGTTGTTGTTCCAACCGATAATCTACTCATTGAACTTGAGTAGTACGCAATCAGTGAACCAGAATCAACAGTTAATGTTGGAGTTGCTGTTTCTGCACTCGTAGCACTTGACGCACCATCCAAATATATTCCACTTCCAGGAGTAATTGTACTTATATAATTTCCAGTTGTATGTGTTCCAAGTGTAATTAAATTATTTAAACTTGATGCCCCTGTACCACCATATGCAACACCAACATCAGTTCCTTGCCAAACTCCCGTTCCAATTGTTCCAACTGAAGTTATATTTGTTTGAGCTGCTGTTGCTAAAGTTCCATATAAATTTGTTGCTACGACACTTGTTCCGTGAATGTTACCACCTGCAGTTACTCTTCCAAATGAACCAGTTGATGCCAATGAACCACTTACACCCCCACCAACATCAGTTTTAGTACTCGATGAAAGTTCTCCTCTCCAAGAACCACTTATAGAACCTTTAGTTTGTTGTAAATATGTACTACTTGAAAGTTCTCCACGCCAAGAACCGCTAACATGAGTTTGTAAAGTTGAATCACCAAAATCTACTGCAAAAGTTCTACCTGAAGTTATATCTCCACCACCTGTAAGTCCTGTTCCAGCTGTTAATGTAACTCCACTATGATCTATGTGTTCATTGGCGACAAATCCACTTAAATTATCATGAGCAATTTCTGAATCGGTTGTGGATAAAGTATCATCTGTTAATGTAATACCAGTTCCACCAACTAAATTTGTATCAGCACTTATATCTATCGCACTGTTTCCTTTCCAAGAACCTGAAATATGAGTTTTAGTTTGTTGTAAATAAACGCTACTAGATAACTCTCCTCTCCATGAACCACTTATAGAAGCTTTAGTTTGTTGTAAATAAACACTACTTGAAAGTTCACCAAGATAAGAACCACTTATAGAAGCTTTAGTTTGTTGTAAGTAAGTACTACTTGAAAGTTCTCCTCTCCAAGAACCGCTTATATGAGTTTGAAGTGTTGAATCACCAAAATCTACTGCAAGGTTTTCAGAACCTTCATCAGTAAGACCAGTTCCGGCGAAATCACTTACATCTACATCTAATGTAACAGAACTACCAAGTGTTACTGAACCACCGGTTTTTAAACCATCTCCTGCAGTTACAGTTACTGCGTCTTGAGCTAATTTTGCAATTGGTATTTCATCAGCATCTATAACAATATCACCAAAATCTACAGTTCCTTCAACTCTTCCAAACGAACCAGTTGATGTTGATGAACCACTTATGTGTCCACTTGCGGTTATGTGTGTAACACCATAGATGTCATAATTACCTAAATTCAAATCTTGTGTAGCGGTATGATTTCCTAAATTGTCACCACCAGCAACTGCTGAAGCTAATGACGCAGAAACATCAGTAAAATTTCCAAGTTTTAATGTTCCATCAATATCAACACCACCACTTGCAGTTATATTTGTAAGATTTAAATCACCACTCGCACTTATGTCGCCTTCTACAGTTAGTTCCATATTTGTAGCGTTT
>Ga0080013_1006351_pt1 | contig 10563 bp, 11 predicted proteins | sample ETNvirenome_6_85_FD_69236 | JGI IMG/M metagenome (GOLD analysis project Ga0080013, IMG submission 69236) | Marine viral communities from the Pacific Ocean - ETNP_6_85 (SPADES assembly) (version 2) | ecosystem: Environmental > Aquatic > Marine > Oceanic | place: Pacific Ocean | collected 2013-06-19
TGTTGAGCAGTAGCCGCCATTGCCCCGGCTTTACCAGCCATACCAGCAAGCCCTCTAAGTCTTTGACCTCTACTTACAGTTCCTCTTGGGGCCATAAAAGTATTTTTAAAATCTCCAAATTTAGGGCGACTACCTGTAGGTCCAACAGATTGAAAAACCGATGGGCCGCTTTGTTTTACCAATATTTTATTTGACATAACTTCACCTCATATTGGTTTTGATAACCTTGACAACCTTTGCATCTACATTGTAGGACTTAGCGATGTTATGCCAATCTCCCATTGTTTGGTTGATTGCCACCACTTCACTTGCGGTCAGCCCGACATGTTTCGCCAATGCGTGTGGACTGTTAAGATTACTGTTAATTTTAATCCCGTCAAAACCTGCTTCTTCTTGTTGCATACTTTCCAATGCTTTCATCACTCTATCCATGACTGGTAGGTGTGCATCCTCGGCTTTCATATACTGTGAAAGTAATTGTTGCCGTGGGTCGGAAAGAGACTGTTGCGCTCTTGCTTCAATTGGCGTAAGTTCCGGTGTAGGTGCTGGACTTGTTCGACCAATACCACCAGCAACCAACATTTCACGGAAACGCTGTGGGTTTAAATCACCAATTTGAGGGCGAACTTGTTGGAATGCTTGAGGTAATGGTGTAGCCGGTGGACCTTGAGGGACCACACCGACTTTTGGAGAAGGTGTCCCGCCGGTAGGAGGCGGTGAAGAAACCGGTTTATCTACAGTAGTAGCGGAGGTAGATTCCGGCGGGACTGGCATAGAACTTGCATCAGCAAAGTCTTCAACTCCATGAAGGTAAGCATCCATGTGTGACTCAAGTGCCACATCCTCACCTTCTACGGGATAATTAGCAAAAGTCATACCCTGCATTGGTTTCGTGTTAATATCACCAAGTGCCATTTTTACAGGATGTCCCTGTGCTTCGGATTGATGGTCGGCCAACGCTTCAATGATACCACGAAAACGGTCAACTTGACCCATGAGGTTTTCATTGTAATTTACATTAAAAGCACTTAATTCTTCACTGGTGATAGCGTGAGTTCCGAATTTACTTCTATCGGGGTCGTCTTCATCCACACCGGATTTATGTGCAAGAGCCATCAATCGAGCCGCTGAAAGGTGTTTTCCTTTACCTCCACCAGCACCGGGTTTGAAAAACTGGCTGTGTTGGTCGTAAGACAAACCTTCTTCATCAGCACCATACATTTCCATTAAACGGTCAAAGTGTCTTTTGAAATCTCCTTGTCCACTACGACCGAACAAAAACATCATTGCCGGAACATGAGCCATGTCTTCAATCAATTTTCTTTTCATTGCAGGGTCTTGTAGAATCTCACGAAGAGGGCGTTGAATCATTTCGGGGCTACCCATTGTTCCAATGTTAATTGTTGCAGGGACATCGGGAATGTTCTCAACACCTCCTTCTAATGCTTTATCAATTGCTTGTTCTGCGGCTTGATACAAACCGTCTTTATGGTCCCATTGAGGTTTCTTACCCTTTTTTTGCATATGTTGGTTAAGGTTAGGATAATACATAATGTCGGGTAAGTGGTGAGTTACTGAATGGGTAAACACTGGTGTTTGTTCACTAAAGTAACCCTCCGGCGCACCTGCTATTTGTTTTGGTGATATATCAGCGGGGTGTTCTTGATATGAAGGTTCGACTCGACCTTGAGGGGCCATTTCACGAGCGTAGATGTATGGTTTTTGAACAAAAGAAAGTTGTTTTGATACATCAAAAGGTAAATCATATTCGTCTTCAAGAATATGTTGTAGTTCGTCATTAAAAGGAATAGCCCCCGATTCTACAAAACGACCCATCGGCCCATCAATGTTTTTATTTGTATAATGAGTAATTAAAGTATTATTTTTTGTTTTGGTTGCTCGGTCGGACATTTCTCGTGTACTACCACCCGGAGGTAGCATACTTGCTCTAATTTTTCTCCAAGCCATACTTTCAAAAGGTGGTAAATAATGGTCGCCTTGTGTTAAATCATCTAAACCTTTATGACTTGTATGATTTTTATTAAAATTAGTAATTGCTTGATTGATAATATCTACAGGATTAGCGTCGTCTTTCTTATATTTTTTCAAAAACCAACCCAAACGAGTAACAGCCGCATCAATACCGTGTTGGTAACTACCTACAGAAGTAACCCAATGACGCTCACCGTGGTCGCCGCTTTGCCATTCACCCGGTATAATACCCCCATGACCGTCATGTGCATAAGCAGGTATGTCTTCTTCTGTAGGTGGTGTAAATGCAGTTGCAGGTGGATTACGAATCATTGTCGAGCCGTGTTCCGGTGTATAGGCTTTCATACCCCACGCTTTTTGGATTAGACGACCCTTGACAAATATCATCCGAAATGCCCCCGCTTACCGGATAAGTAACCCGCAGGGTCAAGTCCTAAGCGGCTTGAATTAGTTTCAAGGTTTTGAGTAGGACCATCATTCTTCTCATCCTCGTCTTCATTTTGCTGAACACCGGCAGGGTGAGTAGGGACAGCACCTTCTTCAAACGCAGAAGCAGTACCGGCTTTTTTCATATTCGCTTTTGCTCGCTGTGCTTGAATTAACATACGCATCAGTGCGAGCATTTCAGTTCGATTGGCGTGGCGATTTGATTTGAGTAGTTCACTTTGAGTGCGCTCATCACTCATCATCATAGAAGACGATGGTGCTGGCATACTGGGAACACTGCTCATTGGCGGGGCCAATTGAGGCATCTGTGGCATTTGAGGTGTTGACATACGAGGAATACGAGGCATACGAGGTCGGCGCATCGGTCGTAGCGAAGGTTGTCGCATTTGGCCGGATTGACCCGGTAGTAGTCCAGTCAAGCGGCCACCGCCAGTTGGTCCAGCAGTAAATGACCTTGCGCTGTGTCGAGCGTGTGGAGAATAAGTTGTTCGGACATTACCAAGTATTTTCTTTGCTTCTTGTTGTCCCATGTATTGACGATACTTCTGTGGGTCTTTACTCATCGGTTGTTTAGTAGCAATACCACGGTGGCTCATCTCAACAGCCAAGTGGGGTTTCATCAATCCGGTTTTCTTACCACCCTTGATACCACGCATGTGCGCTCGGAAACGACGCATGGTTGCACCAACAGGGGATTGACCGCCGGGTGGTCTTTTGAATTGTCCAGTTGAAGGGCGGAACTCTCTTCGCTTTTCACGGCGACGACGACCTTCGATAGTTCCACGAGTTTCACGCTTGAGTAGCGAACTCCAAGCACCATCCATTGGTTCACTCATGGTAAAACTTGTTTCATCATTAAACGGTACATCTCTAAAACTATTTTCATGGTCTATGGGGGCATCATCTCGTTGATAGTTGGATAGTTCTTGCATTCTTTTGAAAAACTGTTCTCGGCTTTGCGAACCCGCCAAGTGATTCATGTCATTTTGAGTCCAATCATCGCCAACACCTTCATATTCAGCGGGGTTGTTTTCTACTTCACTAACCCATTTTTCCCAATCGGGGTGTTTTTCAGTAGGTATTTCGTAATCATGCTTGTATTTGCTATAAGGACCGGGATGAACCGTAGGTTCTTCTTTCAACAATGTACTCCAAGCATCAGCCATTGGCTCGCCAGTTCTTACCGCTGAACCTGTACCGGACTTTGCACCAGTAGCAAGGTCAAGAAGTGTACCTCGACTACCAGCCGGTCCACCTTGAAGACCCACTTCACGCTCATCATCACGCTTGTTACCATCATCAAGTCCGGGTTCGGTTTCCAATTCCGGTCCTTGACCTAAGCCTTGAGATGGTTTGATTTTGAGATGCTTGATGTCTTTGGCCTTTTTCTTAGCCTCTTCTTCTTTGAGTTTTTTTGCTTCTGCCCGCTTTTCATTGTCTTCGGGCGAAGTAGGATTGTATTTATCCTCGTCTTCATTAGCAGACGAATACATGTGAGATGATTCACTACGGGGTGCATACATCCGTGTGTCCGAACCTCTACCCATAACCATCATTCCACCCCCATGTTTTCTTCAAGTTGCTTTTTAATACGAGTCCAAGTTTCGGGACTTTCTTTGCTCAATTCGATTGACAATACATTGATTGTTTGGTTAATCTGTTGTCCATCGCTTTGCGGCCCCCATTGGTCTTGGAAGCGTAGAAGGTCTTTCACAGTTTCCCGTACTTCTTTATGCAATATAACTGCATCCCTTACGAATCCGTCTTCATGAACACTACCCTCATCGAGTAGTTCACTAAGTTTATGATTTAATTTTTGAGCGTTTGAGCGTAGTAGTTCTATTTCACGACCCGCTGTAAGTGCTACTTCAAGTGCCGCTGTTTTTTGCACTAAAGGTTGAAAGTGATTTTTCATGTGGCTGTAAACCACACTTTCCGGTATTTCAAGTGCGGTGGCAATAGCATCGGTAGAACCACCGTTGTTGAAAAAGTCAAACTCATAATCAGCACGATTAGGTGAAGAACACACAGGACATGACGGATTCGCCGCCATATGATATTCTCCCATATGGTTTCGATAATGTCGGTCTGTAGTATTGGCTCGCCAACCCATATTTTTATCCATTTCTTTAGAAGTAATATGGCCTTGAAGTAGTTGTTCTTCTAATTCATCACGGTCATCATGAACGCACAGACGACAAGAGCGTTTTACCATACGCTCGCCGCCCTCCATGCCAGTCTTAAGGACCACCCTTAGAAAACAGTTATGGTTAAAGTAATGTTCGCAAGTAACATGTGGCGGGTCAAAAGAGTAGTAGGTGTACCACTTAGTAAGGAATCTATTCGTAGTCTCACTCAAGCGGCTAAAGACATCGTAAAAGGTGAATATGCACCACCCACATTAGTAAATGAACGGACCCGTATTTGTCAGTCATGTCCTCATGGTGGTACACGATGTAGTTTATGCGGTTGCTTTGTTAATTCTAAAACAGCATTACTTAACTCGCAATGCCCTATTCATAAGTGGCCGTCAGCGAGTGATGCGGGAATAAACACCAGTAAGCATAAGGAAACTGGCGAACAAACCGACAAGGTAGTATGAAACGCTGGCGGAATCCATTGTTCCACCTCTAAAAACTAAAATCATACTCATAGTAACAATAACTGAAATAAGTTGAACCATAATCATGTCAACAATAACACTGCGATTTGGGTTAAGCATGTCAAGTGTTGTAGCCGCAAACGATGTTGGTATAAAACCCGTATAATCATATTCTTTCATTCATTTCACCTCATTCCCAAAAAATTACGACCAAGACTACCAATCCCGCCACCAACTTTTTCCATCATACCTTCATTAGCAAGTGCCGCTGAAAGCGCACCACCCATCATAGACTGTTGAGCGAATGCCGCTAACTGTTGTTGTTCCATTTCTGTTTGATTAACAGTTTGCTGTGCTGATGCTTGGAGAGTAGAAAATTGACCTGTAACATTTTCTGCACTTAATGTTTGGAGGTTTTGCGGGAGTGTGGTTACATCCATTTTCATTGTTCCTGTTTCTTCATCAACTACAAAAGTCGCATTACGCAATACTTCTACAACACTAAAACTTACAAGAGTGCTTAACATTTCTATAAGTGTACCCATTTGCGGGCCAGCAACATATCGCTCAATTGGTGAAATACCACGCAAAAGCATAATTTGAACTTCAAGTTCACTTGGAGGTGTTACTGGTTGTTGAGTAAATTGATTTTGTTGACCGCCGAACATACCTTGCATAACAGGTGATTGACTCGCACCCATCATTTGTTGGTTAGCCCACGGATTTTGACTTTGCATAACCATTTGACCTTGCTGTGATTGAACACCTAAATTCAAAGCACCATTGTTCATTGGGGCATTATTTCCGCCTAATCCTAACATCTCACTCACCTACCCCAATACTTTCTTGCTCAAGAGGTTTTTGATTGATGTTTTGATTTACTTGTTGTTGAACGAGTGCTTGAAATGCGGGTGTTGCTTGTTGTTCCATAGCCAATTCATGTTGAAAAATACGAAGGTCGAATGAAATTGTAGTAATGTCATTTTGACCTGTTAATGGGTTATTGTAATGATTAACATTGATACCTTTTGTTTTACGAGAGTCCTTTTCCAGTTCAGCGAAAAACGGTTCGTATTTTTTTAACATGGTAGGCGTAGGGTCTTTTTTACTCATAACGGCTACGGGAACCGTTACAATGGAAACTCCCTGCTTTACTCTATCTCGTAAACGCTTCGGGTTTGATTCACGAATACGGTCTTCTTCTGTTTCCCACTTACAAAGTAGGTGATACAAATGCATATGTTCGGGACAATATGTTCCTCTCATTTTACGACCACTTGTTACTCTTTCTAAAGCGACAAAAGCCTCCGGTTCACCAGTTACAGGATTTTGCCAATACATTTCCCAAAGAGAACGACCCGAATCATCATCACTAATTTTTGCATACAAATTATCATGTTGAATAAGCACTGAACAATCACATCCGTCTATAACGCAAATATGTGTTTGTTTATTATAATTATATTTTCGACCAAACGCCCATCGAAACGGATTTAAAATATTGCGTTTTGATGGAGTAAGTAGTTTATACGCCTGTTTAATGTCTTTTTTACGAGCCTTATGTGGGTCAGCATGACGACTTGGATAAAAATTAACTTTAGGAACTTGTAAATTATTTTCACTTGCGGCATTTTGCATTGCCTCTTGAGCAGTTGCTTGTTCCATTAACGCCGCATAAGTCAAAGACTCATTACCTTGTTGACTTAATGCCATCAAGTGCGCTTGATTTACATTACCGAGATTGGCTTGCTGTTGATTTATTTGAGGTATCATTCATCATCACCTTTTACTGCTTTTAGATAAAAACCTTGTTCTGTGCTACCACATAATTCCCATTTTATTTTATCCCCTGCTGATAAGTTTAGTAATTCAGCCATTACATTAGGAATAACTGTTCTTACACATTTACTTTTTTTATTCACTGCGATTATTGTTGTTGTCTTAGTTATCATATTATTTCCTCAAGTTGTTAATAAATCAATCATTGTTTCTTCTACATTCCACCCGATACGAGTAGCCATAAATGAACGGCGTGTAGGTATTCCTGCTTTTTGCAATCGCACGAGGTCATCTCTAAACGCATCGAATATTTTATGTTCACCAATTCGGTTTTGTTGCCACAGCATTGCGGCATTATCATCAAAAAAGCGGTCTGCTTTATTTGCTACAAGCATGACTAATCGTGGTGCGTATTTTTTACCACGCCAGCGACTTTTGAGAGTACGATACCGATATGTTCGATTGATTAAGCAATCTACGAGATATTTAAAACCAGCAATTTGTTGTAACGCTTCTTGTCCACCTTTTATCGCTCGGTCATCGAATACAAATACGATAGCCTCAACTTGTCGAGCCACCATATCATCAATCCATAAATTCCAAAAACGCTCTTGTCCACCTACATCGGATGAGTAAACAACACGCTTTTGACCTTTCCAAGAGATTCTTTTACGAGTTGCTTTCGGCATCATATAGCGACCGAATAATTTCATGTGCGTGGTTCGTTCTTCATCGCTAATCTCATCCATTTCACCCGGAGTAGTCATGTAGCGGTCAAGTGTAGTTTTACCAACCATCGCCGCACCATATACTCCTACACGGCGAGGTCGCCAAGAATTGTATAAGGATTGACCGAATACAGCCGCACCTACAAGAGCCGAACCAGCAGGGTCAACCATTCAAACCACTCCAAATCCAATCTGCTAAGTTTTGTACTTTAGTCCATACCCACTCAACAGTATTTTCCCAAAATGAATCACCACTATTCAATTCCCATAAACTAATCAATAAAGCGGTAATAAAGCAAAATAAAACTGTTCTTAACCATCCAACCCCTTTTTCATAATAGGTGTCAAGAGTGTTTTGAGTGTGCATTGCACGAAGTGTAGCCTCGGTAGAATCATCAGTGGGTGTTTTGAAAATACGACCCATATAATCACCTCACTTCTTTTTTGTTTCTTTAGGCTCGTCTTCTTCTTTTATTCCGAGGTTAATTGGTTGTTTTACTTCTGCTTCATGGTTCGGAATACCGGGATTAAATTGTTCACTATCGTATTGAGATATAATTGATTGAGAGCCACCGGGAACGCCCCAACTTGGAGGCATTTTACCGGGGTTTAATTCCATCCAGCGTAATTCTTGCTCAAGTTGCGCTTCTTGCATTCGCATTTCCATATCATTACGACGATTATCAAAACTTAGTTGCATTTGACGGTATCTGTTTTGTCTATTCTTTTCAACAGTCGTTGCTTGCACTCTTTCTTGCATATTTTGTTCAAAGAACATTTTAAAGAAGTAATACGCTATACCTTGAACGAAAAACGCCGCCATTGCGTATGTAAATCCATTTAACATAGGTGTTTCACTTATTAACCACAATTCTGCGTCAAAAACGCCAATTGCTATTCCAACTAAAGCCGATTGAGCCAAAATTAGCCCCATCAGTCGTATTTCTGCATCCGAGTCTTGCCTGTTACCTTGCATGTTGCTCACCATTAGTCAATCGAGAAGCCAATATAATACTTTCGCTTTAGTAGTCATAATAGTCATAATATCATTCAAAATAATGAGTAGTATTACTATATATTTAGTGTAGGGTCAAAATAATGACTACTATAATGACTAATATGACTATTATGACCTTCAAAGAAGTGTACCTTTGTCCTTGAAATGCCTTGCTCGGTTGGTATGGGGGTCTTCGGGAACAATAGTGTGCTGGCTGGTGTGGCTCATGTCCGGTCCACCCTGCCCCATGATGTGTCGTCGGCGGCGTTCACGGTTAAGTTCCTCTCGATACTTTACTCGTTCCGGGTTGGACTCGTACTTCTTGTCGTACTCCAACTTATGCCGCTTGGCTTCGGGGCTTACACGCTCTTTGAGCAGTTGCATAGCAATTTTCATTGGTTCGCTACGGGTAAATCCTGTTTCTTCACTAAATGGTACATCAGTAAAATCACGATATTTACCTTCTATATCATCAAACGGAGGTCGTGCATCATCAACTTGAAAATTGTGTAAATCATATAATCTCTCAAAAAAATCTTCACGAGATGTAGCACCCGCTAAGTGGTTAATATCAGGCTGTGTAAAATCATCTGCAATTCCTTCATATTCAGCAGGGTTATCTAATGTTTCTTGAATCCAATCATACCATTCGGGGTGAACATTATCACGATTTGGCATATTGTATCGGTGTTTATATTGGTTTTCTCCGGGGTGTACAGTAGGTTCTTCCTTCAACAAACTACTCCAAGCATCCTCCATTGGCTCACCTGTTTCTATACTATCTTGCCAATTAGGGTCGTTTTCTTCATACGATTCGATTGGAAAACCTCTTTCATCAAGTGGTGTCTGCACCCAATGCATACCCGAACCGTCACATGGTTCGCATTCTCCGGGTTCGATACCTTCTTCGGGGATGCCCTTTTGATTAGGGTCTTTACCCGTTCCTTGACAATTAGGACAAACTGAATCTTCCTTCAAAAGACTAGACCAAGCATCCTCCATCGGCTTGCTGGCAAGTTTATTTTGAAAATTATCAGTAAAACCCGTATATGCACTATTACCACCGGGGTATATATTCAAAGCCTCATTTATTTTGTCACTTTGTTGCATTACTTCTTCGGGAGTGTAAAAAGTTCCTTTAGGGAGTTCGGGAATAAATTGGGGTGGTAATGTTGTACCAAGTATTTCAGACGGTTGAGTATATTCATCAAAGAAATTCTTTATTCTATTACGATAATTTTCAACAACTTCGGGTGGTGCAGTGTTTTTCAAATGTTCATATTTAGCGGCTAATGACGGGAAAAACTCAATGTCACCCGGCATAGCCTCTAATACATCACCTGCTCTTTCTTGACTGTAATGTTCATCATATCCTTCTTCGTTATACTCACCATCTTCTAAATCCGGTGGTTGTTGATTACCATATTGAAAGTTCAAATCTTGAAATTGTGGTTCATAAAACGCTGCAACTTCACCTGCTGGTGTCGTTTCATCAAATGGAAGATTAGAACCTTCAGCATCCATAGACCTCATTTCCATTTCTTCATTTGCTTTATGTCTAATTCTTGGATTAGGATGGTGTCGTAATCTCCACAAATCATCCATTGATAATTCGGGTATTCTTGTATCGGGGTCGTAAGGTGAACCAAAATTAGACATGTCGGGTACATCATCATCTTCTTTCAGTAGTGTACTCCAAGCATCTTCCATTGGTTCGCTCATTGCAATAGGGAGGCCGGGACTCATTGCTGAACCTGTACCGGACTTTGCACCTGTAGCAAGGTCGAGTAGTGTACCCCTACTTCCAGCAGGGCCACCCTGTAGCCCCATCTCACGCTCATCATCACGCTTGTTACCATCATCTAGTCCATCTAGCGACTCATCACCGCCAAGTTTCTGCTTAGAACTAATTTTAATGTGCTTGATTTTTGATTTGCGCTCTTTCTTTTCTTCTTCCTTGCGCTTCTTTTCATCACGCTTTTGTTCGTTATATTCGGGAGAAGCAGGGTTGTATTTTG
>Ga0080013_1006352_pt1 | contig 10563 bp, 14 predicted proteins | sample ETNvirenome_6_85_FD_69236 | JGI IMG/M metagenome (GOLD analysis project Ga0080013, IMG submission 69236) | Marine viral communities from the Pacific Ocean - ETNP_6_85 (SPADES assembly) (version 2) | ecosystem: Environmental > Aquatic > Marine > Oceanic | place: Pacific Ocean | collected 2013-06-19
GCCTTCTTGGTCTTGTACGTCCTCTTGAGGGTCTTACCCGTCGAGGAGCTCACGACCTTCCAACCCCCCTTGACCTTCTTTACTGGCATCCTAGTTTTTCCCCTCTATTTGTTTCCACTTTAGCCTTCTCGCCCGTTTCAATTGTTCGGGCGTTCTTACGATAAATTCTTGTCCTCTTTTTGTTAGGAATACTCCTAACCAATTTCCTATCCCCGTTTTCTTAGCCATCAGTCCCATCTCCTGCCTCTCGCATAGTACCTCTTTACTTGACTCTTTGTGAAAACGCGTCCGCTGGGGGATCGGAAGCGATTCGCGCTGATCCTCTTGAACGGCACTCAATCAGCTCCAATTGGATATTAGCAGGTAAGCGACTACAACGACGAATAGTGTCTCGGTTTCACTCATACTTCTCAACCTCCTATATCATTCCCATAATCGTATCGTAGTTATACCCCAGCATGGCGAGTATCATCACCACCAGGATTTGCGCGTGCCTCTTCGAGATGATGCCGGAGATCGTGAGCCTCGTCCCGCCAAGCTCCAGGTTGATCTCGTCTTCCTCGATTGAGATAACGTTCTCTATGTCTTCATCTGCCATTCAATCACCTAAGTCTGAGAGTTTATCCTCATCCAGTTATTGTCCTTGTAGCAGAACCAGGTCTCCGAGTCGCCCGATGAGAAGGCTGCAGGCGTGGTGAGTGTCGAATCCCCCACCGCAACCGCGAACAGGACTGTGCTTCCGTCTGCCGCCGTGTTCATGATAGTGACCTTCTCCCCACCCGTCCCTTGTGCGCCCAGGGTGACGGTGATGTTGCCGCCGGAGGGGTTGCACACGACATGACCGTTCTTGTTCAAGCTCGCATCCACCGCCGCCGATGTGTTCTGATTGGCGAAGTAGGATCGGAAGGACGCGTCTTGATTGACTTGGAATTCTGCGCCGCCCGATGCTGGACTCCCTCCAACGGAGACATGATCCTGTGACGCATCCACATGGAGCAGATAACTCACCGAATCGCCGTGAGCAACGAAATCCACGTCATCGTAATTCGGGTTCACCATGAACGTCTGAATATTCCCGCGAATCCCGCAGATGTTTCTAGTCGTGCCGCTACCAATGGCATACCAATACATCGAAGCACCCTCATTAGTAGCAGTCGCGTCATCGAGCCATCCGTCAAGATAGCAGTATGTTTGCTCGCTACCGCCCGAATCCTCACCGGAGAATTTGATTTCCCCTAGTCTGTCACTCGCTGCCGGAGAAGGTGAGTTTCTGTATAATTGAAGGACTGGTGCGGCTGATGCACCATCGTCCGTAGATTCCAATCTGACAAGATTACCAGTTCCCGTTCCCTTGACATGGAGAGCTATGTTTGAGGCTGGCACTCCGCCTATCCCCACGTTCGCCGTCATGGATCGTTGAATGGCGATGTAATTGCTCCCTACTCTAATCATCTCGTTGTTAGTTCCGGTGGAGTCCTTATGTGAGAGATAGAAGGAACTGCTAGATTGTTGGAATTCGGTGTAGTAGTTAGTCGCGTCAGTATCATCTTGAATGTTGATTATCGGTTTATCCCCTGTAAGGAGAACAGTCGGCCCACTCCCTCCCGACTCATCGGTGAACGTGAAGTTCGCCGATCCCGTCAATAAATTTGTCGTCGGTGCGCCGAAGCCGATGTAGCTGGCCGTGAGCGCGGCCCCCGTACCCGTCGAGTCGATGGAGATGGTCGCCGTGTCTCCCGATCCGCTTACCGTGAAGTCTGCAGCATTGAACGAGAGTACGTTGGTGGGTCGGACTGATACCGAGCCGTCCGATTCCTTGACTGTGAGGGGAGGGGAGACTGGCATCTAACCACCCTGGTTCCATACCTCAACGGTCGTTCCCAGGACGGAGTAGAAGTACATCTGCTGATCCTGTGCGACCCCGCCAGCCGAAGGGTTCTGAGGAACCTGGTAGGCGACCCCGGCTGGGATCGTGTAGTAGCTGTTGGCGTAGGGCGCGGCGGTTATGGCCGAGCCGTTGGGGTTGGGGATGTACGACACCAGGACGGGGTTCGACCCTATGTTCTGAATCCACACCTGCCCTTTGGCTACTGCCGCCAGGTCGATGCTATCAGTCACTTCGGCCGCGAGCGTTATTCTGCTTATTCTGCCCATGCGGGATCACCCGCCTAAGCGTCCGCCTGTCCGGTTGTGTCTAGGATCGCCCTGCTGGTGTTGGTGGGTACGCGCTGGGTCTGCCTGGGCTGACCGCCTTCCTGTGCGTTGAATCCACTAACAAGGATCGGGGTGAAAGTGACCGTTCGAGCCGCCGCAGTAGTGATTTGAAGCCTCACATCGTCCTCCCTGGATAGTCCCAGGGTAGGTAGGAAATAAGTCCCAGCTATCGACTGTCTGTATGTCTGAGCGTTAGCGTCGAGATCGTCAGAAGCGAACTGAACCCCGTTTTGCATATCCCCGTTGAGGAACCTCCAGTATGGTGTGTCCATGTTCCAATCGGATTGGGACACGACTCTGAAACCTGTTATATCCGTATCTGTTGCCCTGTCGTTGGACACCAAAATTCCGGCCACGACTCCGGGTACGTTGCTAGGGAGCCTGACCACCACCTCTTCCTGACCTGTTCCCGAGGCAGAAAGGCTTGTGGGGTTGCCGACGTATGTTGCCGTTTCTGCCGCGTCGTTATAGACGATCCACGTTTCGAGAGTACCCGTACCTGCGCCAGCGGTTGCCGCTAGAGCGATGGTCGTTTCGAGTCTGCTGACTCCTGGTGGTGCTTGACGTCCGACTGGTACGCGTACGAAGGCGTCCTTAGCCGTGTCACCGATGACCTCCGAGGAGAACCTGTCATCCGACATGGAGTTCAAGAAGTACCCTAGCTGGGAGGGTGCGTCCTGGTTCATTGTGTACCCGGCTTGGTAATTGAAGAAGGACTCTCCGTTCAGCACGATCCTTAGCTGGCTGATGCACATTGGGAAGTCGCCTCCCAGGTCGCCAGTAGCCGAAGTACCCTCGAAGCGGAAGATGATGCTCTCGATGGAACCGCCCGCGATGTTGTAACCCGCGTTAGCGGTGGAAGCCGCGTTGGTCGGGTATGTAGCGTCTGAATTGACGAGTGAGTATCTTACTGCCATGTCAAACGCCTCAGTTCTTCGAGATCGCCTGTCCGATCTGATCTGCTGGGGCCGCGAATAGTGAGAATCCCACTACTAGCCCTGCCGCTAGTGCCATGTAGTCTAGGAGTCCGGCTCCGGTGAGCCTGGGAAGTACGCCGCCTAACATCTAAGCCTTCCCCCCTATACTACCCTTGATCTTACTTGACAGAGTTTGTCCGTCAAACAGATAGGTGCTAAGTCCGTCCGCAATTGCCACGATGAAGCTGACTCCGAAAGCCACGCCTACACCGCCCATAAAGTTCTGAGCCATTGTCATTAGCCGAGCGCAGGGCGGTTCCCCTTATCTAGCATACGTCGATACACCAAACTAGAAAAGACCCCTCCCCATGCGCGTGTCATGGCTATGGTCGTCCGCCCCAAATGCCCCACCTGCGGGCCTCACATGGTTTCCGTGTGCGCCCGCCTGGGTAATGGGCCGGGGGATTCCCGCCCGACGAACCGGAAGTCGTACAAGAGGATCGGCTGGATGTGCATGACCTGTAACCACATCGAGCGTTCAGAACTCCCCGAAGAGTTCCGGGTTCCCCTGCTTTGATGCGCTAATAGATACACTCTATATCCGATGGCCCCCCTTGCCGGTGGCATGGACACCGGCCAGTTGGGGAAGTGTATAGCGCACTACCAAGAAATGAAGAAGAAATTTGAGGATGAAGTGAAGAAAAGAAAGCACACTCTTGACTGTATGATGAAGGGGGAATACCCCCAATGGATGATCGACCTATATGATAGAGCCGAGCCTAGAGATGCCCCGCCTTTACGAAAGAAAATGTCTAGCCCCCTTTCTGCTGAAGCTGCTATGAGGCATCTTAAGGGCATACAGGATTATGAGAAGGTGGTTGAGATCGTTCAAGAGGCGTTCTTGAATCCGCTAGAGGCTTTTCGTGATAACAACGAGCCTCTGACTGACTATATGATTGAGAGAATTGAGGATTTTTAGACCTCTAACGGCTCCATCATCTTGCTCTTGCCAGTAGTCACATCGAAGAATACGGATGAGTACGGAACCTCGTTCAGAGACTCGACGTAGGGTTCGGGATCGTACCCGAAGCGGTTCTTGAAGTCGTTGATGTGCATCGGCGAGAGCAGCGTCCTGAAGTGGACGATGTACGAAGTCGAGCCCTCTAGCTCCTTTGAGAATACTGGCGTATGGCTAATGCTAACGAGTCTCACGCCGCGCGATCTTCCAGTCAAGGCCAAACGCTTCCAGCTAGGGGTCGCCGCCTTCCTAGAAGATAGGAATATCTGCGAGTCGTCGCAGACGAAGACGCACTTGAACTCAGGGTTGGCGTCCCTCAAGTCGAATAGGAAGTCAATCAGGTAATCAACGTCAGACTCTAGGTTCATGGGATCGGGATAGACTACGGCGACCCGGTTCTTCGACAAGTGCTTCTCAAGCTTGTCGATTGTGACGTAGGTTCCCTCCCCCATGTCCATTTCCTGTTTAGGGCAGCAGTATAGGACGCGCAGGTTCTCATCGTCATTGCGCTTGACGAACTCGGTGAGCGTGTGCTTGACGAAGAAGGACTTGCCCCCGCCCGGAGCCCCGATTATCATCGAGCTGAGTCTCTTGTAGTCCGGAAGGTAGAGATCGTTGAGCATCGGTTATTCCTCTTCAGAAGCCTTGAACTTCTTCTCAAGTCGGTCTAGCTGCTTGCTTATCTTGTCTATCTCCGACTCCTCCTCTTCCTTTGAGTTCCCGAACAAGTAGTCTCTCAGAATATTACTCAACCTGCTCGACCTCCTCCTCAATCGTCCGAAGACGCCTCTCCTTAATTCTCTTGCCTATGAAGGGCATCCTCTCTATGGTTCGTCCGATGAACCCGCCTATCCTACCTTGGAACGGCGACCTCTTGGCCTCCTTCTGGATTCTCACCAACGGCGTTGCGAACCACACGCCGTTAGCTATCAAGGCAAGTCCTCCGGGGCCGATGGCCCCAGCTAGGTTCATGCCCTGAGCCTCAAGCGCGTCCTGAGACACCCCGGCGATCCATTCGTAGTCGTCCTCCGTATGTACGATGGCCTCGGCCTTGGGATCGTCCAAGACCCCGCGCTTGTATCGGGTCATCAGGTAGTCGCCGGTCTTGTAGCCGGTGACTAGGATTCCCTCGTTCATCTGACGCTCCGCCTCTAGCTGCTTCTTGCTGGGCTTGCCTCCCGATGCGCCCCTTGGCTTGATCCTCTTGAGGGGGGCCGGGATGACCTCGGTGATGGGGGCATCCCCGAAGTCCATCGTGTCCCACGTGACCCCCGGCTCGGAAGGGGAGTCGTCGTCACCCTGCTGACTACTCGACTCCTCCTTCGTCGCCTCCTTCGGTTCGGGAGAAGTCATGGGTTCCCGTTCCTCATCGAGCTTCTTGTTCCTTTTCCACATACCGGACTTCGACTTATACTCCCGTCCGTCGTTAGCTATCCAGACGGTAGAACCGTCCTCCTTCTCTTGTTTTCCGTACTCGCTCATTCTTCCTCTTGTCTCCTTTCTAGCTTCTCGATCTCCTTCATGTTGAAGTTGAGTTTCAATGCGGTGTCATTGCTCTGGAAATCCCCGTCACCCAACGGGGGGAATATGAGGCTCTGGACTTCCCTCTCGTTCATCCGGCACCTCCTCAGTATGGTGTCGTATGCGACCTGAAACGGTATCTTGCCGTTGCGATGCTCCTCAACGACGTTATCGCGCCATGCAACGAGACAGTCCGGGCATAGCAGCTTATCGGGATCGAAGGCTAGGTTAGACCTCTTCTCGCAACCCTTGCAGTTCCGCTTCAGCCTCGCGCTCATGCCCTCACCTCAAAGTCGCAATCCCAGCACCAAACCCTGTCTATCTCCCTAAGAGAACCAACCCGATAATGAAAACGTAGGATATGACGTTCACTATCAGGGCTTTGATTAGGGCAGCTCTTCCCCCACCACTTCGCATAGAGCGGATCAACTGAGGGTGACATTTCACTCCTCCTGTTTCTGAACTGGCCGTATCACGAAGCTCTGGACTGGTTCGATGCTCAACTCCGTTTCCGGGTCTAGCTCCTTCAATTGCTCCATCAGGTCTTTTACCTTCATACATTCACACTCCTATCTATTGTCTCCCCGGCTTGTCTAGCGAGGAAGCGGGAGATTGCCGGGTGACTCACGACCTCGGCTTGGGAAAGACGGATGGCCGTCTGCTGATCCGTCCCTTCGTCCATGTGGTGAACGTACCTTATGACGAAGAGTGAGAAGCCGTATAGAAGTGCGGAACCCTGAGCGTGGGGGGCAAAACCTAGCTCGACAAGACGACCCATGAGATCGTCAAGCGGCTGACGCACAACTGTCATGGTTTGATGAAGAGAGGCAGAAACTATCTCGTCGCTCAGGTATTCCACGCGTTTCCGAATAGACACACGTTATTTAGGGTTCCGCGTAGAAACGGGCCGACCTCTTCTCGGTTATGATAGGCATACCGACCTCTAGGCCGCGCCTGAGAGCCTCGTATAGCCCAACTATGGTGCGATGCGTCTGAACCTTCGTCAAGTCGCCAGCATCGGGCAGGTAGTTACCGTCCTGATCCTTGGTGATTACCCCCTTATGCTTGACTAGAACCTTGTTTCCGTCCTTATCGAATGCTCGGTAGCATTTGGGCTCCCAATACTGACATTCATAATAGGGTTCGGGAGTTTCCAGCTTCCACTCCCCCAAGTCGTCGCCTATCGGGATTTGAGCCTCAAACTGCTCTCGGTACTCCGCGAGAAAATGGCAGGAGTCGGTGTCACAGTAGAGGAAACCGTCGCCCGCAGCTAGGATAGCCCTCATCAGCCTCTCGCGCCCATATGAGAGGATGAAGGCGGAGAACCCAAAGAACTGTGAGGATGGGGGTCTTGTCATCTCCCCGTAGTCCAACAGGTACGGGTACTCGCAGTTGGCCCCGTCATGGAAACGGAGCCCGAAGTCATGGGGCCATCTCTCAGACTCCTGAGCCTTCAGTATACCCTCAGAACCCTCGATCCTCTTCGGCTTCTCCTTAATTCCGTACCTTCCGTAGAGGCTGTTCATCAGGAGCTTGACCATAGCATGAGCCGGGTCGCCAGCCTCCCGCATCTCCAATCTCAGGTTATACATCATCTCCACGAACTCGGTGAACGGGTTGATGGCGTTCGCGCCTATCAGCTCGGTTATCTCCGTTATCTCATAGCCTATCTCAAGGGCGAGCCGTATCTCAGGCTCGCACATCCAACCCCGGTACTCACCAACCGTCCAGTCCTTGCGTCCGGCATCGTCGGTTCCCGGTAGCATCCCTATGCAACCCTCCGGCTTGGTGATGTGGACGTTGGCCGCGCATACCTTGTCCTCGTTCTCTAGGAGGGAGAGAAGCGTTTCCATCGAGCATGAGTAACCCCGCATCCTCTTGGGATCGGGGAACTTCTCGGAATGCATCACAGAGGGGTAGAGCGCGTTGGCATCATAGCTGATTACATTGCGGTGAATCGTCATCGGGTCTTTGGCGACCTGAACCCTGCCGCCATGCTCCGCCAGTCGGAACGACTCGTTGAAGAAGGAGGAATTCGACACAATCCGCCTCTCCCTCTTCTGAGCGTCCGTCCACACCCACTCCGACGGCCAAAACCTCGCGCACCATATCCGGTACGCCATAGACGCCGCCGTGAGGGGTAGGGTGACCTGCTCGACTGGCATACGCAGAAGCTCTGCGTAGAGCAGCCTAAGACGGTTCAGGAAGGCGACTAGAATCTCACAGTCGAGGTAGCAGTAGGAAATCGCCTCCTCCGTCACCTCCGTCACCGTCCCATCGATGTACTCCTGCGGCGTTATCCCCTTCGCCATCCCAACGGACTTGGCAACCCCGTCAAGGGAGACTGGGGTTAGGTGTCGGGTGTCCCTCCACTTCACCCCGTTGATGCGGAACTCAAAGACGCGAGTGCCGGAACTGACCTTCTCGCAATCATACAACTGATCGCGGTCATAGAGGCCTAGAAGGTCGAACTTACTTGCATTGTGACCATAACAGATTATGGAATCGGAGGGGCTCTCCTCCGCCTTACGCTCAAGGAACTCTCGGAAACTCTGAGCGTTCAAATCGTGATACCTCTCGCCAGTTCCAACGTTCATAGCGCAACCCAGCTTGAATTTCCTCGCGTCAAGCCCGTTGGTTTCTATGTCGTACACCCAAACGGGTTCCACCGAGGGTTTCCCCGGAGTGACCGCCATCATGCGCCAGCGTTTCGACACTACTCCTTTTCCGGGTGCCACGTTATCCCCTCCCCACAATCAGGACACTTGTAATCGGGTCTAACCAAAGGGTGTCCTATCCACTTGATCTTAGGACAACCGCACCGTCCCATCGTACCATGCTTAACCATAGTACCGGCTCCTCTGAGCGTATGAGCGATTGATGTATTGGATGATCTCCTTCCTCCGACTCTTCGGGAACTCCCTAGACGAAGCTCTGGATCGGGCTATGGCCTTCCTGTCCTTCTTGCGCTTCGTCTTGGTGAACCTGACGCTAGAGGAAATCAACGTAACGCCAAAAACGTCGGCCCTAGTTTTAGTCACCCCGGCTTCAGCTAGTCTCTCGACTTCCTCAACGCCCTTCTCGCTGATTCCGATGGCTACGATGTTTTGGTAATCGTTGATTCCCCTGTAATTACCTTGAAAAATCTGCTCGACCACTTTGTTGAATTCATCGAAGAGTTCTCTCACTTGTTTAATGCCCTTGGCATGACCTGATTTGTTTCCTCTTGATTTCAATGTCGGAGTTATGAAACCGTCAAACGCTGAAAGGGTTCCTCTGAGAGTGTCCTCTTGGAGAAAGGCAACGTAGCCGACCAAGTAATAAAACTCCCCTTGCTCCAAAGTTATGAAAGGCAATTCGCCTGTCCAAGGTTCATCACCGAACTCCGTGACGAAGTCCCGGAAGTATTTCGTGACATCCAGTTTCGACCCCTTGCCGACTCTGAACGTCGCCAGCCTCTCCGCTGACCTTCTAGCGGAGTCTGGGTTCCTCCGTGCCTTGTCGTAGCCCAAGCCGCGCCCGATCTGGACGCGACCCTTCCTATCGGCCTTGGAGTACATCTCAGCGAGCTTGTCCTTGGCGTCCTGTATGACGACGGGATCGTTGTAATCAGTCGCCATATTCGGTTAGCCCCATTGTTCAGCCATAGCGTTTGCGATGCCCTGAAAGGTCAGGGAATAGTCGCCAGCAGCCGAGTGACCCCTTTGTGACTTCTGATTCTTTCGGAAACCGCTTGTGTTAGAGGGAAGCCAAGAACCCGAAGGCTCGACTTCATTCGTAGTAACTAGCGGCTCTAAACCTCTGAGCCAAAGAAGGGTTCTCTTGGTGTAAGGCTCACCGAACTGAAAGGGTTGTATCACCTGCGAAGGTTCGGGGAGTTCCGCGATCTTGAAAGGTGTGGGATTTTCAAGGGCTATCTTGGGAATGTCCGAAGTTAGGAGCTCCATGAACAGAGACTTCGCCTCAAGCAACTTCTCGTATCTGTCACCGTCCAGCACTCCGCCGGGATAGAGCCACCTAGCCCCAGCCCTACTAAGATAGGTGCAAGGGGGATGAAATATAGCCAAATCCCAATTTTTCCAATGAATAACCGTCCTCACATCCTCGACCAAGTGGTGAGGGGAGTTATCGGGGCTTTCTATGAGATCGCACGACCAAGCGTCATGCCCCTTAGCACGGAAAGCCTCTCTGACCCGTCCTGAATACTCGCAACCGACTAAGACCTTCATCGTGAGTCACCCTTCCGTCGCCAACAATGGAAACAACGTGGAGGCGACTGGCTCGCTAGAGCCGTCACCCGATCCCCGCACTTGCGGCATAGGTGGAGTCTCATAATCAAATCCCCTCCCATATCTCAATGCAATCGGGGTTCAAGTCGTTGAGCCAGCAGCTTCTACCCAGTTCCTTAGCGACCTCCCAAGTGGTTCCGGCACCAGCCGTCAGATCTCCTACCCACTCGCCCTCCTTGGTCGTTAGGAGTATCATCCTGCGCACGAGTTCGACTGGTAGCTGGTTGAAGTAGCCCTTGAACCCCTTGCTGACGTTCTTCCTCAGATTGATGTGCCACCAGTCGTAGAAGTTCACCCCTTTGGAGCCTTCAGCTATCAACTTCTTTATCCTCTTGTCGTTGGGGTTCTTGAAGGGTTGCTGGTCGGCCTTCATGTAAGTCTCCGGATCACCGAGGGTGAACCAAAGCACGGCCCTCGATGCGGTGGTGCATTTCCTCTTGCTCATGCCGATGTTGGAGGGATAGACCCACGTTATCCACTGCTTCAACTTCCATCCCCTACCCTCAATGCCCTTCAACAGACGCGCTGCGATGTGGGGGTAGATAACGAGGAACATATTGGCGTCGTTAGCCGAATAGACACTCATGCACCCTGCTGTCTCACA
>Ga0080013_1006354_pt1 | contig 10562 bp, 9 predicted proteins | sample ETNvirenome_6_85_FD_69236 | JGI IMG/M metagenome (GOLD analysis project Ga0080013, IMG submission 69236) | Marine viral communities from the Pacific Ocean - ETNP_6_85 (SPADES assembly) (version 2) | ecosystem: Environmental > Aquatic > Marine > Oceanic | place: Pacific Ocean | collected 2013-06-19
AAATTCAAACTGTCTTTGTTTTGAAAACATCATGAATGACTTTTCATGTGCTGGATTTGAGACCAAGCTGTTGAATGAGACAGATGTCTCAGCATCTTGCAAATCAATCACTATTTCATAAATAGGTAAATCTTTATACATACTTATTATGTATCTTTGTTCCATGATTTTTGTATATCCATACATTAAAAGTAATTTTGATTTTGATATTAAGCACTCCATGAGATATGCCTCTCTATATTTTAAGGATGCTGTCTTTTATACAATAGGAGACCAGATTGATGGAGTAAATAATATTCCATGCTCTAAATTTAACAATATTAGAGGATGTGATGTCACAAATAAGATGCTCACATTTGCAAAGACAATAGGAGGAGACTTCATATATATGAATGATGACTTTTATGTCAATGACAGATTCAAATTTAATGAGCCTATGTGTAAAGGATATCTTCAAATCAATCCCATGCATCCCCCACACTATCAAACAGCCTCAAAGAATACTCTTGAATTTTTGAAATATAACAATCTCAAGACATTAAACTTTGAGACTCACTCTCCTATCATTATAAATTCAAAGAATCTCATTGAGCTTTTTGATTCTATAAACTGGCAAGAGGATAATCACTTTATTAAGTCATTATATCTGAATTATTATCCTCCTCAATCATACACCAGAGGAAACAATGTCAAAATAAGAGAGCCAAACATTTTGAAAGCTGAGCAATTCCTACATGAATATGGATGTTTTTCCACTGGAGAGGAGTTTCTCTCAAATAATGGAGCTGAGTTTATCAAAATGATGTCTTAACCTCTTGAGCTTGTACTTTGTTTTGAGTTGATGTGATGTCAGATTCTAAGACAACCACCTGAGAGACCATTCCAGAGCCTTGATTCTGTCCTCCTATAATATCAGCAAGATTTGTCTGTTGTGTGCTTGTATTCGCTTGAAATGAGCTCCCTCCAGCTCCAGCTGTTCCTCCTCCTCCTGATGACATTGATGGAGGAGTTGGTGCTGTACCTCCTTGATATTTTTGAGCCAAGACAGATGCTATCTGAGTTGCTCCCATCACTCCAGTTGCAATCCCAAAGGGTAAGGCAATTGGTAAACCTCCATTATTTGCAATTGATTTCATCACAGCCAGAGCTGTCTCAACGCCTATCTGAGCCACTTTGAGAGCTTTCTCTCTTTGAAATTGTGACTTTTTTATTTTCTCAGTTTGATTGAATTGTTTGAGCTCCACTTGATACTTTTGTTGTGCAAATTTCTCCTCCAGTTTTGTTTTTTCCTCATCTGTGAGAGATTTATTTGAGAGCTCTTGCTGTTGCTTTGCATCAATGATTGACAGCTCCTGATTTGCTTGCTCCTCAATTTTCATGATTCGATTTTCTCCTAATACATTTGCAAGCTCATTGAATGCTCCCAGCTGGTCAAGTCCACTCTGTACATGACCTAAGATTTTTGTCAGTTGCTCAACAGACTCCTCGAATGCTTTGCCATTCTCTTGCTTGATAAATTCATTCTTATCCTTTGTGAGTTGTTTCTCCTTATCAGCTAAGTCCTTAGCCATTTTTTCTTTTGTCTTGTTATATTCAGACTCAAGGATTAAATTGTCTTTTAAGGCTTTGTCTAATATTTTAAGCTCCTCAGTTTGCTTTGTCTTAAATGCATTAAGGTCATTTTGAAATTGGTCTGTTGTTAGCTCAACAGCTTTGAGTCTTAAATCTTCTTTCTCCTTTTCAGTTTGTTTTTTAATTTTTATAACATCATCAGAATGCTTGACCTCAATTTTTAATAATTTTTGATTGAGCTCATTCTGTTTTAAATTCAATAGATTTGACTCCTCCTCTGTCAGACTTTTAAGTCCATCCTCTCTGAGCTTTGCAAGTTCTTTGATATAATCCTTTTCTTTGATTTTACCCTTTTTAAATTTATTATCAAGAGCTATAATCTCATTTTTAATGCCTTTCTCAATCATGGCAATTTTATCATCCTCAAATTTTTCCTTTAAGATTAATTCAGCTTTTTGTCTCTCAGCATTCAATTTCATCAGACCATCCTCCTCAATGAATGATGTCTCCATCATCTTGAGTCTCAAGTCCTCAATCTTTTCATTTGCTTGCTCCTCTCTTTTTAATCTCTCTTTTAAAAGTTTTAATTCATCAGCTCTCCTCTTTTCAGCCTCTTGCTTTCTGTTTTTTCCTGATGTTCTATGAGATTTTTTTACTTTCTCCTCTTTTATCTCAATCTGATTCTCAATCTCTTTTATCTCAATTTGTCCATCCTTCTCCTTTATTTTCTTTTTTAAATCTGCCTCTCTTTTTATATGTATTAATGTTGATTTTAAATCTACTTCGAGTAAAGCCTGTTTCCTTCTATAATAAATTTTTTCCATCTGTAATTCATCCTCAAGATTTTTCTTTTTTTTCTGTAATGCTGTTACATCTCCCTTCCTGACAGCCTCATTATATTCCTTATCTTTGACTCCTTTGAGTTTTAAATTTAATAAATGCTTTTTAAGTTCTCTGTCTGTTGTTTTGTCAAATTCAGTGATTCTCTTATTTGACCTCTCAACAGCTTGATTGAATGCATCTTGTTGTTTTTCAGCCTCCTCAGATGCATCTCCAAAACTCATCAACATACTCACTCCCTCCATTAATAATAAGACCAGAGCTCCAATTCCAGTTGCCACAATTGCACCCTTGAGCACTTTCATAGCTGTTGCACTTGACAGAGTTGCACTTGCCAGCACTCTCTTTGCTCCAGCCAGAATCCCAGTCCCTACAATATCAGCTTGTTGCACAGCCACATTTGATGCGGTTGCTGTTGTCTCTTGTCCTTTGACAAAGTTTGATAATTTAGTTGCTATAATTCGCAACCTTATACCAAGTAAACTATCTTTATTTAAAGCATTGGAGACAGCATGAATTGAGTTTGTCACTCCCATCACAGCTTGTAATTTAACCATTGTTTTCATCAAGTCCTCATTCTCTGAGCCAACAAGAGCTGTCACTGATGAGATTCCCTGAAACATGGACGCACCCACAGAGATGGCTTGCATGGATGTCTCAAGATGCACATAATCAGAGGACAATAATTTCACTCTATTATCAAGGTCAGTCAATGTATCTCTCAATTGAGCAGCTTGCTGGATTGCTTGTTTTCCCACTGGAGAAGTTGCTCCAGCTTGCATAGCCAAGCCCTGATAATCCTTAATCATTTTAGTCTGTTGCTGAAATGTCAGAGTCCCAGATTTAAGGAGCTTATTCATCTCCTTGAGTTTCTGTTCCAGATGGTCAGTCCCTTTGGTATTCTTTGCTGTTTTCTGTGTATCTTTTAAAGATTTATCAAGTCCATCAACAGCCTTGTCAAATTTTTTGACATCATTGACTGAGTTTCCAGTGTTTACTTTTAGATTAAATATTGCCTCCTTTTCTGCCATTGTTTATCTTTTTAATTGTCCTCTCCAGACCACTCCTCTGATTGCATGATTTCAAGTATTTCAATATGGTCATATTGACCTATTGGAATCACATCTCCGTTATCTATAAATTCAGGCTCAACATCCCAAGCAATTAAAAACATGGTCAAGTCAATGCTCCTCCTGATTGTGTCCCTTGATGTCACTCCAGTCTGTTTAAAGTCTATTTTTGGTAAATCATCAATGCTGATGATTGCATATGTTTCAAAATTTTTTCTCATTTTTTAAGTTTTTTATGTTGGCACATCTGTTTCATAAGATGCTGAATTGTAAAGAGTCCCATTCACTCCTCCCACATTTGCTGTCAATGTTGTTCCTGAGCCTCCATCATCATCCCCACATCTCCACCAATCTGTGAGCCCATCATGTCCAGTTAAATTTGTTGGCTCTCCTGAGTTGAATATTGCTGTCACTTCACTCTGATTAAGCTCCTTATCATAGAATGAAATTTCATCCACGTTTCCATTAAAATAATTATCATAATCAGAGGCATTTTTTTGATGCCTTCCAATATTAAAATTACTTGTTGATGAGTTTAATGTTGTTTGATTTGAGCCTTGAGTGTTTGTTTCTTTTACTCCATCAATGTATAAATTACATTTATTTATGTTGCCACTTGTTGCACCATTATAAGTTAAGACAATGTGATACCATGTATCATTGGCAAAAGTAACTGTCAAACTTGTATCTTTCCACATGACATTACCATTTAAAAAAGCATCAATTCGATTATTGCCCACAAATCTGATATAAAATTGTCTATCTGTTCCAGCTCCAGCCTGAGAGATTGGCACTTCATAGCTGGTGACATCTGACCTCTTAACCCAGAAACTCCATGAGGCAACAGCACTCCCATTGAGTGATGTCACATTTCCACACTCAACATATTTTAAAGCTCCATCAAAATTAATTGAGTCATCATTTGTGAAAGCTGGAGAGCTTGATGCTCTTGCAAGGATTCCATGTGTTGATACTATCATATCTGAGCTGTTAAGATGTTGTCTGATTTTGCCATTTTTTTAGTTTTAATTTTTTTATTTATGATGTTGATAATGCTCCTGATAAATACCACTCATCTGTTGCAATCTTTATGATTGTTGCCATTCCATATTGATTCTCAATGTATGATTTACCTCCAGCACTTCTCACAGTTACTCCTCCTATTCCAACAATTCTGGTCTTGCCAGCTCCATATTGTGCAATTATTAATTGAGTACCTATCTCAAAGGCAATAGATGAGTTCAAAGGAATGCTTATAGTATTTGCACTTCCATTGTTGCTCTCAATAAGTTTCCCAGCATCACTCAATACCAAAGTATATGAGACTCCAGTCTGTCGGTTTGCTGTGATTGTACTTGCTCTCATTCCTGAGCCAGTGATTTTCTTAGATACAAAGCCACCAGCTCCATCATCCACAGATAACTCAAAGATGTCTAAGTCTGCAAAAGTCTGAGCTGTTGCTGTTGCTAATCCTGAAATTTTTACTCCCATTTTTTATATTTTAATTGTCAATTAATCTCATTGTCCCATCCTCTGTCTCTCTGATATAATCATCCTCTGTGAATCTTGCATTAATATCATCATAAGGATTATAAGCTGGAGATACTTGAGTTGTTTGTATTCCCTCCCCTTCTATTATGCGTATCAGTTCCACAGATGTACTGACTCCCTTTCCTGAGTCGTAGTCCTTTATCTTTTGTAATCTATAAACAACCCCATCAATATTGATTAAGTTCTTTAAATCAAGTTTATTGATGTCCTCTGGAGATAATCTGAGATGACATGAGATGAGCTTTCCATATCTGGAGATGATTTCTTTGATAAATTTCTCATGATATGAATATAGATTGTTTGTTGTATAGACTCCAGTTTGCCAATAGACAAAGTCAGGGAGTCCAAAATTAAAGTCAAATGATGGAGAGTTTAAATCATCCAAATGTCCGACATAAGGATATTCTGATTCTGATGATATTGAGCCAGTTTCACTCCTATGACTCCATGCTCCTGAATGCATCTTGCCAAGTTGCACAATGAACGGCTTGCCTTTTTGCTTTACAACCTCAGAGCTCCCATCCTCTTTGAATTTGATTTGAAATTGTCTGGGGACAATTAAGTCTGTAAATGTTGTTGCTGTCAATGGAATCTTGATAAGTAACTTTTGAGAAAATGGGAGCTTCATCACATTGTCCTTGATTGCATATTGATTCTGTGAATCAACATTAAAAGCTCCATATTGTTTCTCTATGTCCTCAGTATATCTGACATTGAAATAATCCTTATCATCAGCAAATTTAAAGACGTAATTTTTAGCACTCATATTGATTGTAGGAGTCACTTTTATCTCCTTGCTATTATCCAGTTTATATGTCCAGTCAAGAGCATCTCCTGAGGCATTATAAAAGTCAGACAATGGCTCAATCTCCATGATTGAGTTGTCTGTTGTCTTTGGTTTGACATACAAATTAAATGCTGTGATGATACCTTTAAAAAAAGTTGAGCAATCCATGTCTGGCAAAAATTGTCCCACATTTAATGTTGCTCCAGCAAATAAGGTTTGTGTCTCTCTCAAGATATCAAGAGTTGCTCCAGAGCTCTCAATCTCTGTGAATACCTTAGCCAATCCATGCAATCCAGTCCCCACAACATTTACATCAGTCAGATTATATAATATTTTGATTGAGACCTCATCTGTGATTGCCAGATTTATGATTCTATTATAATCAAAAGTGAATGTCACTGATGTGTTTGCTGATAATCCTTGAATGTTTCCAGCATATACTTGCTCATTTACTATCTCAGAATTGTTCTTATATATCAACATTTTGACCTCATAATTTCCATAAGTAAAATAACCTCCTGAAACATTTGGAGCTGTAAAAGTAAAATCAATGTCATGGTCTCCTTTATAATTTATTTTATACAATCCATCACTCCCAGCAATAAACTTGAGAGGAGATGCTGTCTGTACCTGAGAGGAGATGTCTTGAGTCACAGTGCAATCATAATCATCAGATACTGAGATGTTAGGTAAAAAAGCAATCCCATTTGAGCCATAGTCCTGAGATGTTGCCTCAATGATTTTGCCAGCTGCATTATTTATCTCATCTGTCTTTGAGCTGTCATTGTTTGCTTGAGATGATGTGATTGTTGGCAAGTCTCCTCCCTGAAATGCTAAGAGTAATTTTTTAAATCTCTGAGTTTCTAAGAATGATGACTCCCATGATATACCAACATAATCAAATGCCTTTTTTAATATCTCATAAATAAATATTTGAGGAGGTATATGCTCCACTCCGAAAGTTGCTGGAGCTGGTCTTGAGAATCCATAATCAATAAGTCCATAATAGTAACCAGTCCCAGTCCAATTGGGAGAGCTATATATTGTAGCTGGAGAGCCATTCTGTTGGATGATACCATTCCATGAGTTTTGCTGATTTGCAAATGTCAGAGCATGATTATACTCAGACCAGTCAAGCTCATTGATTTTGACTTTTGCCAGCTTTGATATATAGTCAATTGTATCACTGACAAGAGTGATGTCAAATGTCCAGACTCCTCCATTGAGTTTGCATTCCATCAATTGAGCTATTCCATTAAACTCAAGCAAGCCATTATAATAATATTTTGCCTCAGCTTTGAGAGTTGTATCAAAGCTCATATCTGTGATGACAGCTCCCTCAGTCTCAGTCAATGAGAAAACAGACCTCATCAGCTTATAATTGTCCTTAGTTGCTGGGAGAGTGATTGTCTTTGAGTTGTTTCCTTTCCTTGATGATACATCCTTAATGTCAGATATATTAAATGTCAAAGGAAATGGAATCCTATCATCCAAGTCCACTCTGAATCCATTAATAAATAACTCTCCTATCATACAATTTGTGATTGATATGTGTATGTCCTTTTAATCTCAACAGCCTCCTGAATCAATCCATCTTTTTTCCTTTGCTTGAGGACATAATTTGCATTATTCACAATGACTGGCTCAAATCCAGAGGCTTGTTCTAAGTAAACAAGAGGAGACTCATATAAGGATTTGACAATCCAATTCTGGAGACTCTCATGAATCCAATCAGAATTTAATATCATTGAGTCTGTTGATGTTTTATTGAATGATATTCTCTCTCCCTGATATAATGGATATGTGTAAGATGTCCCAGACCAGACTCCAGACTCTCTCTGATATTCATGAGTGACAACCTCAGAGCTCTCTTGAGATAATAGAGTGAATGTGAATGAATCCCACACTCCAAACTTATTGAGCCAGTGCAATCTCCTTGTCTCATATCTTTTGCACTCCTTATCTATTGTGATTTTAAAGTCCTCTGTTGCTCCAGTATGTGCTCCACTTCCCAAGCTCCTGACAGATACATTGTAATATGCTGATGAGTCAAAATTCCCAGATGTGAGAGATGACTGAGAGATGATTGTTGCTGGAGATACATCCAAAAATACAAGAGCTTGCAAAGTGATTCCAGTCACATTGTGAGTTGCACTTGCAACAGCTCCCCCAGATGCATCAAATAAGCTGTATGATATCCTGAATTGATTTGGAGAAGGGAGAGTCCCATCCTTATACATGATTCCCAGATATTTCTTTTCATCTAAGCCACAAAAATGAGTTCTATCTGTTGGTACATTTGTTAAAAATTTAAATACTTTGTCCTCCTCTGTTGTAATTAAATAATCTGTGTGGTCAAATGATATCCAGTCAGTATGTCTGAAAGCTCCATTGAATGCGTAAATTGTTGAGCTTGTTGCATTCGCTTGCAGTGTTGGAGTTGCTCCATATTTCTCATATACCTTAATATAAAACTGGTCTGTTGCTGAATCATATTGTTGAGCCAGATTCCCATCAGGAGACAATGAGCTTGTCAGATTTGGCTTGATTATCTCAGCAACATCAATCTTACTTGATGTATTAAATTGCCTGAATACTTGATGTGTGCTATGTAATATTGTATTCACATAAACCTCCACAACAAAGCTAAAATTCACTTGAGCTGTCTGGTCTGAGCTGAATGCAAAGACCAAAGGATTGCCAGCTGTTGTATATGTTGATGGAGTTTGATTGATTGTTATTGCCATTTTATTTTTTTAGTTTTTTCTCAAATGATATCTCAAAATTTAATCCAGTAACCTCAGCCAAGTCCTTGCTTATATCCTCCAGCACTTTCTCAGTGATTACATTGTCAGTGATATTATGTCCTTTTAATCCCTTCTTTTTATTACTCATAGCCACAGCATAAGCATGAGACATCTCAAGTCCTTTCCATTCCTGAATTGCTCTGGCATGATTTGAGCTAACAAATAAACCTTTGAATGAGTATGAGCTATTCATATTATTTGTCCCCACAGCATTGACTCCCTCATCCATAAATTTATAATATGAATCTGCTTGAATATCAAAGCTCATTTTCCCATTTGGCATATAGACAACAGACTGAGCCAGAGCTCCAGTATTGTGAGCATTATTCTCAATGTATGTCCTTAAATCTTTTGTTATTTTATTGCCTACATCCTTGATGAAATTCTCATATCTACTCTCAGGAGTTGCACCCTTGTCAATACCAAAGTCATCCAGAAAATCAAAGTTATTACTTGCCATTTAATAATATGTATTTTTGTTCCTCATATATCTTAAAATAATTTATCCAGAATAAGCTCTTAATATATGGCTGTTGAGTAATCTCATCAGGAGTCACTCTCAATTCTTTAGATAGTTTGAGGATGATTCCAGTCCAGATGTACCATTCTGAGTCTTTAGGTTTTCCATCATCCTCCTCTTCATCTCCATTGTCCTCAGAATCTGGATGCTTGACATAGCCAGACTCCTCCTCTTTGATTCGTGCAAAAAAAAATTAAAGAAATTTAGAAACTCATCAGCTGGAAAATACTCCTTAAATATATCCTCCCTCTTTTTATTAGGATTCAAGACCTTGCCTCTGTCATCCTCTTGACAATACATCATCCCTTTCTCAATATACATTATGCTCAGAGCTTTGCAAGGCTCAACAGCAATCTCCTCAATGAGTTTCATGTCAATGATTTGTCCAGTTGTCCAGCCTCCAACATCTTTGTCAAATTCATAAGTAATCCCACAGATATTAATCTCCTCCTTTGGCTCTTGATATTCATAATCAGAGAGCATCTTAAATAGATGAGTTGCTACATTTGTTAAGTCATCAACATGACAATTCTTTGCTTGACTGAATGTGATGTCACAGAATATAGAAACCACTTGAGCCTGAAACTCCAGCATCTTGACAAAGTTCTCCGTATTATCTTTGATGTGTTCAGCTATAATAAGCCATCTCATGACTTGCTCTGGCTTGCAATCTTTTAAGCTCTTAGGAGCTTTGAGTTGTATTTGTTTTTTCATACTCTTAAAACGTGATATTTTCCTTTCTGTTTATAGTTCTTTAATGAGTCCACACATAGAGCCAGTGACATGACTCCATCATCATGCATCCCCACTGGAGCACTATATTGAATAGCTCTCCTCTTTGGATTGTAAATATACGTAAAAGAATCAAGCTCATCAATAAGCCAATCAATATCCAGCAAAGTGATTGCTCTCTCCTCAATAGCCACTGAGAGCTGTTCAATGATTATAGGCTTTGTCTTAGTTGTTGTTACAAATGGATTGATTAGATTCCTACATTTTTTCTGGAGCATCTCATAGAATACATCTCCCTGATTATTGACCTCAATCAAAGTGACAGCATTATATTTGATTATCTCAACAGCAACCTTGTCAATGATGGAGCTCCATTCATCATGTCTCCATCTCTGAATGAATATCATCTCCCCTCTGGAGTTTACTATTGTCAGGCAAGTATAGTCATCAGCTCTCCCTATATCAAGACCTCCATAATTTGATGTTGTCCTATCAGCATGATTGACAATACACTCCCTTAGATTTTTAAATAGTCCAGATGTGTTATCCACAAATTCACTGAGATACTCTTGTCTGAATATATGTTCAGGGAGCAATCTCTGTCTCTCATCCAGCTCTCTGGAGTCAATCAATGGATTGTCATAAGATGTGAATTTAAAATACTTATATCTCTCATCATAATG
>Ga0080013_1006355_pt1 | contig 10561 bp, 11 predicted proteins | sample ETNvirenome_6_85_FD_69236 | JGI IMG/M metagenome (GOLD analysis project Ga0080013, IMG submission 69236) | Marine viral communities from the Pacific Ocean - ETNP_6_85 (SPADES assembly) (version 2) | ecosystem: Environmental > Aquatic > Marine > Oceanic | place: Pacific Ocean | collected 2013-06-19
TCTCACGCATGGCGAAGGATATGGACTCCCCATCTTCGAAGCAGCATACCACGGCTTGCCCGTAGTTGCCCCTGGCTGGAGCGGACAAAATGACTTCCTCTATGCCCCCGTCAAAAGCGGAAAGCAAAAGAAAGAGAAGATACGCCCCCTATTTTCAAAAGTTGATTACACTATTGGACAGGTTCCACAACAAGCAATCTGGGAGGGCGTAATTCAACAGGACGCTGGCTGGTGCTATCCAACCGAAGATGGGGCAAAGTCTGCTATGAGGGATGTTTATGACAACCACTCAAAGTATGTTGGAATGTCTCGTAAACTCAAAAAGCATATCTTGAAAAACTTCACAGAAGAACAAATGACTACGCAGTTTGCAGATGCGGTTTGGGAGGGAGACAATGCATTTGAGGTAGAGGTTATAACTATCATATGAAAAAGATAGTTTATATTGCTGATTTCTTTGTCCATCAAATATCAGGTGGAGCCGAATTGGTAGATGACTATATTATAGGACAACTAAAAGAATTATACGATATAAAAAGCATCAACAGTCAATCTGTTACTACGGAAATTATAGAAGACAATAAAAATTCATTTTTTATAGTATCTAACTTTATAGGACTGTCCGAAGCTGTAAAACTAAAATTGTCAAATTGTCGTTATGCCATCATTGAGCATGATCATAAGTTTTTAAAAACAAGAGATCCTTCGCCATTTGAGAACGGGATAGCTCCAGCCGATCAAATAATAAATGGATATTTCTATAGAAATGCTAAGGCAGTTTTTTGTCAATCAAAGTCTCATGCCGAATGTACACGAGACAATCTGATGTTAAATAATGTTTCTAATTTTGGATTTAGCTTCTGGAGCGACAAGTCTCTCGACTTAATAGAATCCACAGCGTCTAATAAAAAAAGTGTTCCAAATGCAATCTTGAAATCATCAAATGCTATCAAAGGAACAAGCAGGGCAATAAATTATTGTAAAAAACATAATATTGATTATAGTCTAATACAATCTCCCCAATATTCAGAATTTATATCTCAACTATCCGTCGTAGAAAATCTAACATTTTTTCCACAAGTAAAAGAAAGTTTTTGTAGATTAGTCGTTGAAGCTAGAATGTTGGGGTGTTCACTCACAACAAATAAAAACCTTGGATGCGCCTCAGAAGAATGGTTTTCATCTCTAAAGGGCAAAGAATTGATTGATTTCGCCAGACAAAAAATACGAGAGAATATAAAACACATTAAGAATGTAATCGAGGGAAACAAAAGCGAAATACTTATTGAGCCAAAAGAATATCCAAAGATATCTATAATAACTTCAATGTATAAGGGTGAAAAGTACATCGATGGTTTTCTAAAGAACATTGTAAATCAGACAGTTTTTCAAAATTGTGAATTAATAATAATGGATGCCAACTCTCCAGAAAATGAATTTCCTATTATTGAAAAATATATGAAGAAATATTCAAATATTTATTATGAAAGATTGGACAAAGATCCAGGCATTTATGGAACATGGAACCTTGGAATAAGGCGTGCGACTGGAAAATATATTACAAATGCTAATTTAGATGATAATAAATCTTTAGATCAGATAGAAATCATGGTAAACTGTCTAGAGAAGAATCAAGATATTGACTTAGCTTATTCCGAGGCTTTTATTACACACGTTCCAAATGAAACTTATGGAAATAATTTATCTCAAGGAAAGGTTTATCCAGTTGCAGAGTTCTCAAGAGAGGCTATGATAAAATGCTTACCAGGATGTATGCCAGTCTGGAGAAAATCCATGCACGATAAGGCAGGAATGTTTGATGAATCATACCGTTCGGCAGGTGATTGGGAAATGTGGCTAAGAGCAGTGAGGGCGGGCAGCAAGTTTAAAAAAGTCAATAGAGTGTGTGGCATTTATTATATGAATCCCAATGGATTATCAACTAATGTTGAAACACAAAAAGAAAAGTTTAAAGAAGAACAAAGAGTATTCTGGGAATATTCTGATGTGTTCGGGCAGAATGTTGCAAATGAATATAGTAAATATTTTCAGGAGAAGAATTAATGGAAGACGACAAAGTGTTAGAATTGCAATCGTATGAAAAATGGTGGACTAATAACTTAGGTAAAGAAACTTACGAACATGAAGGTGTTAAAGTCGCATGTCCGAGTATTGAAACTTTTGATACATGGATGGGTGATAAAAATTCTCCAGATAGAGCCATAGTGCGGAATGTATTAGGAGAATTCAATAGTATTTTAGATGCAGGCTGCGGAGGTTGTCCCGAATATTATGGTATTATGGAAATTGATAAAACAATTAAATATACTGGTGTTGACATCACGCCATCTCTCGTCGAATATAATCGCCAGAGAGGAATAGATTGTCATCACGGAAGTCTCAACAAACTGCCGTTTGATGACAATCAGTTTGATGTCGTTCAGTCGCGTCATGTTGTGGAGCACATGAATAATATAGAAGCGCCATTACAAGAAATGATTAGAGTGGCAACTGATAAAGTGGTTGTAAGTTTTTTCATCGATCCATTGGAAAACAAAACAGACTCTCATCACATTAGTCTTGATGACAAAAACACGGAATATGAAGTTTATCACAATAGATATAGTCGGCTGTTGATTGAGAACTTACTTAAAAATAACGACAAGGTAAAGAACGCCGAGTGGAGACGCCCTGTCGCAGCTACTACAAAGAGTCTATTACTGATTCAGCTAAAAGACAAGGATTTATAATGAAAAAGATTATAAGCTTTTGTCTCTGGGGTGATAATCCCAAATATACAATAGGTGCTATTAGAAATGCTGAGTTGGCGGAAGAATATTATCCTGAATGGATTTGCAGGTTTTACGTTGGCAAATCGGTGCCTTCGGAAATAATTGAGGCTCTTGCAGGAAAAGAAAACACCGAAATAATAACAATGGAGCAGGAAGGAGATTGGACAGGAATGTTTTGGAGATTTTATCCAGCTTCGGAACCAGATGTAGATGTTATGATTTCTAGAGATACGGATAGTCGTTTAGGATCGAGGGAAAAGTTGGCAGTCGATGAGTGGCTTCAAGGTGATAAGAATTTTCATATCATGAGAGATCACCCTCATCACGGAACTGAAATTCTCGGAGGCATGTGGGGCGTCAGGAATGGTGTAATACCAAACATGAGGCAGATGATAGCTGATTATGTAAAAGGCAATTTTTGGCAAGTTGATCAAAACTTCTTAAGAGATATGGTTTATCCTGTTATAATAAATAACGCCTGCGTGCATGATGAGTTTTTCGAAAAAAAGTCATTTCCAAAAAGCAATAGAGATGCGAAACATTTTGTCGGACAAGTATATGACAAAGATGATAATCCAGTATTTTAGAACAAGATAATATGAAAAATAAGATTCTCATAACAGGATATAAGGGATATATAGGTTCTCATCTTTATTCAAAATTAGGAAAAATGGGACACCATGTATGTGGAATAGATTTAAAAGAAGGAGATGATATAAAACACTCTCTCCCAAATAGTGATTTTGACTACGTATTCCACATGGCTGCGCTCCCAAGTGTACAATATTCTGTAGAGAACCCCAGCTATACAATGCTGCAAAATGTATACGCTACATCTGTTTTATTACAATGGGCAAAAGATCACAAGGTAAAAAGAGTTGTCTTCTCGTCATCAGCCGCAGCCATAGGCGAGAATGGACAGCCAACTTCCCCATACGGAATGCATAAAAAGATTTCAGAAATGGAGTGTAAGTTATATTCCCAGCTATACGGCGTTGATACTGTTTGTTTGAGATATTTTAATGTTTATTCAGAAGACCAAAAATATGGAGGAGCCTATTCTACTGTGATATCCGCTTGGATGTATATGATTAGACACGGCAAACCGCTTAGAATAGATGGCGATGGAGAACAGACACGGGATTTCATTCACGTTGATGATATTGTTAGTGCCAACATATTCTGCATGAATTGTGAGAATGATTTTAATGGGGATATTTTAAACGTAGCTAGTGGAAAATCTGTATCTTTAGGATATATTAAGTCATTTATTGATAATGAAAATGAAAATATTGAGTGGAATGTTTCACCAACCCGCAATGGCGACATCAAACATTCTATATCTGATATAGGAAAAATAATGAATTTAGGATTCCGCCCTACTGTTTCTATAGAAGAAGGTATGGTTAGATGCTTTAAAAATATCAGCATTGTAGTGAATAACGAAGAATCATGAAAAATAAAATATTAATTTATACGCATCTTGGATTAGGAGATATTATAGAATGTAACGGAATGATAAGACATTACTCGGAAAACTACGATATCGTTGATATATTTTCTAAAGAGACATATTATGAAATGTGTAAATTTATGTATAGGGACAATAAAAATATAATAGTTAATCATATAAATAATGATTCTGAAGCAAGAGAAGCAAATGATTTTATTTCAAAATATGATGGGGATGTTGTAATTGCTGGACATCAAGCTTATTCTGCAAATCTGAAATTTTTTAGAAAAAATGATTTTGGTCCAGCGGAGTCGTTTTACCACATTGCAAAAGTTCCTTGGGAATTTAGAAATAGTAAGTTTTATGTCGAAAGAAACAGAGAAGAAGAAGGAAGAGTTTTTAACAAGCTCAATCCAAGTGGAGAAAGGTATGTTTTTATACACGATGATGTCGCAAGGGGTTTTGAAATTAAAATCAAAACAGATAAAAATATTATTAGAAACGATTCATCAGAAAATATATTCAACATGATGGAAGTAATAGAACGAGCCGACGAGGTTCACTGTATGTCGAGTAGTGTCTTGTGTATGATAGATTGCTTCTCAAATATTGTTGAGCTTGACAATCTCTACTTGCATCATAATGTAAGAAAGGTTAAATTGGGTAGGAATTCTTTAGCAGCCAAGTGGAATATCGTGTAAAAATGTTAATTGAAATCAACAAAATAAACAGGCACTTAATAACAGACTTTTGCAGTATAGCAGGATCATCATTAAATACTTTTCGATATTTTGATAACAGATCAGCAGATGTGATTGATAAACATATAATAACATATGCATTATTGTCCGACGCTAATGTAATTGGATACGGACATTTAGATCCAGAGAATGATATTGTTTGGCTAGGCATCTGCATCGCCGAACCTTATTTGGGACAAGGGTATGGAAAAGAAATGATGCAGGCGCTCATTTCTCACGCAATAGAAGAAAATATAGAGGAAATAAATTTATCAGTAGATAAACTTAATATTCCAGCGATAATGTTGTATAATAAGATAGGATTTGAAATATATCGTAATAATGTAAAATCTCATTTTATGAAACTAAATTTAGGAGAAAGCATGGCAGACACGCTCGGAGGGCTTATTGATAAGCTGATAACCATTGACATGAAAATGTGGAACAATCAAGAATTTCTTTATGAAGTTAGAAGAATGGAATTTAGTGAATTTCAAAATAAGTTTATAACAACGGAAGAGCAACAGTCGTCATTATTCGAATCGATTAAGAAGTGTTGCGACTTGAATATGCAAAGAAGTCAATTGATTGACGAAATCGATGAAAAAGTCATAGAAATGGCATCGGCGGCATCTTCTGGAGAGAATTTAGATGACGGAAAATATGTTCAAAGAAAACACAAAACATATTGATATAAGGAGTATCAAATGAGTAAATTTAAGCATTGTCATTTTTCAATATTATATAACGAATTGCCATTTCTAAAGCAGAAAATGCCATTTTTATATGAGAATTTCAACCAATTGATTTTCTTTGATTTAAATGTTGGGACACATAACCCGCATTTTTCTACCGACGGCTCACATGAATTTATAGCAGAATATCCAGATCCAGAAGATAAGATTACGTTGATTGAAAAAGATAACTTGGAAGGAATAGAACGCTGGACTGGCGCAGGTTCTGTTGAGAAGCAGAAGATGTTTGGATTAGGTTCACAATATGTTAATGATGACATCGATGTATTTTGGTGTACAGACTTGGATGAATTCTTTCACAAGAGTTTTATTAAAAAGGTGGAAACAATATTTTCTGAATTTCCAGAAATTAATTCTATCGATATGCGTCATTACGTATTTTGGAAAAATATGAATTTAATTTTAGCCAATGATGGCGATGATGGGTTTGACATGTTTTCGAGAGTTTGCCGCCATAAGAAAGGAAATCTATATGGTCACTGCTCCATACATCATCAATTTCCAAGGAACCACGTTATATCGGATGACAGATATTATCACTTCGCTTGGCTCGGCGACAATAGAGTAGAGAGCAAGCTTAAACATTATTCTACGCCGCCTACTGGATCTCCACGTAATAAACAAATGTATGATGATTATTTAAAAGAAATATGGTATAATTTCTCATCCGATTATAATCTTGATTCTGAAGAAGTTTTTGGCGCACCACGAATGCACCCAAATCAAGCAATGCGAAAAGGAATAAAGAAATTTGTTGGCGAGTTGCCGTCTTATATCAATATACAACAGTTGATGAGAGAGTTATATAAATGATACCTATTTATAAACCGTATTTTCCGAAGAAGGCTTCAAAATATGCCCATGATGCCATTGATTCTACTTGGATATCCTCTTCTGGGAAATATATTGAACAGGCATCCGAACATTTAAAAAACATTTTAGATGTTAAGAATGTTCTTCTTACAAACAATGGAACATCTGCGAACCACTTAGTGGTGAGATCACTTTTATTTAAGAATAAAAATATTAAGAAAATTATTGTTCCGAATAATGTTTATGTAGCGGCTTGGAATCCTATTTTATATGAAGGTTTAGTTTTAGAACCAATAGATGCCTGTATTGATACTTGGAATGTGGATTTAAGCAAACTACCAGATAAATTACCAGAAGATACTGCCATTCTGTTTGTTCACAACATTGGAAATATAATCAATATTCCAAAATTAATTGAAAAATATGGTAAAGATAGAATTATTGAAGATAACTGTGAGGGATTTTTAGGTAGGCATGGTGAGTATATGTCTGGAACAAAATCTCTATCATCTTCTATTTCATTTTTTGCCAATAAAAATGTAACTTCTGGAGAAGGCGGCGCGTTCATCACAAATGATGACGACATCTATGAAAACGCGATAATAGAACATGGACAAGGGCAAAAGAAAAGAACAAGATACATACACGACAGACTTGGTTATAACTATAGAATGACGAATGTGCAAGCTGCAATCCTGTTGGGACAGCTTGAATCTATAGACGAAATAATGTTGTTAAAAAATAAAGTATTTGAAAGATATAGACTTGGACTGGAAGGGGAAGAATCAATAATATTCCAAAAAATAGAGAACGACACGATACACTCGAATTGGATGTTCTCTTTGCGAGTAATGGGGCTGGAAAGTTACAGCGAAATATCTGATTATCTCATGGGAAAAGGAATTGAGACAAGACCTATGTTTTATCCAATGTCAGTCCATCACCATTTACGAGAATATTCGAACTGTCATGAAGAAAAAGTCGCAAGCATTTTATCTAAAGAGTCTCTTATACTCCCTTCGTTTCCTGAATTAAGCAATGAGGAAATTGATTATATAATTAAAGAAGTAAGAGAATTTATTAACATAAAGAGAAACAATCATTCTCAATAGCACAACTACGACGAACAAAGACGTAGATACGAAAAGACAAATATAACTTGGAAAGCATAGCGGGAGCAGCATAACAATGAGAGTATTAATAATACAAGAAAACGGACATCATGAAAAAAATAGAGATTTCAGAGAATGCTTTAGTCTACAAAGGGCATTTAAATATCACGATCATGAAGCGGATGTTTGGGGCAATCTACATAACAACCATAATACAATTCCCGATTTTAATTCATATGATATTATAATTAACTTGGAAAACTATAGTTTAGGATGGATACCTGATTTAAGTAATGTGACTAATCCTTATAAAATTGTATGGTCTATTGATGCCCATTGTCGAGGGACACAAGTTTACGAAGACATGTTTTCAAGCGGTAAATACGATTTATTGTTGCATTCAACTCGTGATTTTGTGAAGGGCAAACACTCGGCTTGGTTTCCAAATGCCTATGATGATGATAAAATATGTAAAGTAGATGATGTGGAAAAACGACATTTTATAGGATTTTGTGGAAACTATGTCAATAGAAAACATTTGTTAGATAAGATGTCGCAAAAATACAAAATGAAATCTGACATTTTTGTGATAGGGCATGATATGGTTAGAGCAATCAATTCCTATCATTTACATTTTAATAAGAATATGTCCAATGATATAAACTATAGATCTTTCGAAACACTGGGCGCTGGAACTGCGCTAATAACAAATTATAATGAACAGTATTTGTCGCTTGGATTTGAAGAAGGTAAGAACTGTTTCATGTATAAAAACGACAAAGAATTGTTCAATAAACTTGATTATCTTCGAGACAATATGGATTTGGTAACGCAAGTTTCGAGCGCTGGACTAGAGTTTGTAAAGAAGCATACATACAAGGTTAGAGTCAAGAGTTTATTGACATTTCTGCAAGATGTATTATAGCGCTGATATGAAAATCCTAATAACAGGCGGAACTGGAATGGTAGGTTCTGCGTTTAAAAACATTGACACTAGGTACGAGTTAATCCTAATCGGATCATCGGAGTGTGATTTAACTGATTATCAATCGACAATCACCGCTATCAATAAATACACTCCAGACGCCATTATTCACCTTGCCGCCAGAGTAGGCGGAGTAAAAGGCAATAGCGATTACGTCGCAGACTTTTATAGCGACAATATAAGAATAAACACCAACGTTCTTCTTGCAGCGCACTCGCTTGGAGTAAGAAAAGTCTTATCACTTCTCTCTACTTGCATCTATCCAGACAATGCTATTTATCCTCTAACTGAGGATCAAATACACAACGGGGCTCCGCACCAAAGCAACTTCGGATACGCATACGCCAAGAGAATGTTAGAAGTTCAGTCAAGAGCGTACCATCAACAATACGGGAGCAACTTCATAACCGCCGTCCCAAACAACCTATTCGGAGAACACGACAATTTCGACTTAGAAAATGGACATGTAATCCCAGCAATCATTAGAAAAGTGTATGAAGCAAAGCAATCTGGAAGCGACATAATCCTCTGGGGCGACGGCACTCCTCTACGAGAATTCACATATTCAAAAGATTTAACAAAAATACTCTTATTTTTATTAGAAAGGTATGATAGAATAGAACCAATAAACGTTGGTAACACTAACGAGTATTCAATAAAAGACATAGCAATGACTATCGCCGACATACTTGACTATCAAGGAAACATCGTTTGGGATACGTCAAAACCAAAAGGACAAATGAGAAAACCATCCGACAACTCAAAACTACTCAACATGGGTTGGAATAAAGAAGAATACTCAGATTTCAAAACATCGCTTGAGAAAACTTGTCAATGGTTTCTAAACAACTATCCAAACGTCAGAGGGGTAAAATAATGAAGACAGCATTTGTAACAGGAATAACAGGACAAGACGGATCATACCTAGCAGAGCTTCTTCTACTCAAAGGCTATAAAGTCGTAGCTATGAAGCGAAGAACATCTATTATTAGCACAAGTCGAATAAACCACCTAATGGATAATAAAAACTTCCATATGGTATACGGAAACCTAAACGACTCAGGATGCCTACATAGACTCCTTCTCGAACACAAGCCAGACGAGATTTATAACTTAGCAGCCCAGTCGCACGTCAGAGTGTCATTTGAGACACCAGAAGAGACAACTGAATTCGTCGCAATGGGAACTCTCCGCCTCTTAGAAGCATTCAGAAACACCTGTCCAAAAGCCCGCTTCTATCAAGCGTCATCGTCAGAGATGTTTGGAGACAATCCAGAGAACCCTCAAAACGAAACAACTAGACTAACTCCAGCAAGTCCATACGCTTGCGCCAAAGTCTACGCCCACAACCTTTGTAGAAACTACAGAGAAAGCTATGGACTACACATCTCCAGCGGAATTCTATTCAACCACGAGTCACCACGCCGTGGAGAGACATTTGTAACACGCAAAATAACCCTTGCAGCCGCTCGTATAAAATTGGGCTTACAGGACAAGCTTTATTTAGGCAACCTCGATGCTAAGAGAGACTGGGGCTTCGCAGGAGACTATGTAGCCGCAATGTGGATGATGCTGCAACAGGATACACCAGATGATTATGTCGTCGCTACTGGCGAGACTCACTCGGTAAAGGAGTTCTTGGACGCCGTGTTCGAACACGCTGGACTTGATGTAAGCGAACACGTAGAGATATCTGAGAGATTGTTTCGCCCACATGAAGTCCCGCTTCTCCTCGGAGATCCATTAAAGGCAGAACAAGCAATGGGTTGGAAGCCAAAAGTCAAATTCAGCGGACTCGCTAAAATGATGTATGAAGCGGATTTAGAGTTCGTAAGGAAAGAGAGTGTTTGAAGTTGGCTCAATGGTGAAATGGTTTGAGCCCTATGCCGACGGCATCATCAAGGACGCAGG
>Ga0080013_1006356_pt1 | contig 10560 bp, 9 predicted proteins | sample ETNvirenome_6_85_FD_69236 | JGI IMG/M metagenome (GOLD analysis project Ga0080013, IMG submission 69236) | Marine viral communities from the Pacific Ocean - ETNP_6_85 (SPADES assembly) (version 2) | ecosystem: Environmental > Aquatic > Marine > Oceanic | place: Pacific Ocean | collected 2013-06-19
AAGGTTCAAGTCAATCCCGTTGAACGCCAAAATCTTATTAAGGCATTCTAAAATCGTTTCTTGGAATGGTCGGATAACAATGTTGTCCATAAGGATAGAAGCCGTTCTAAGCTCCTCTGCGTTGTTACCAAAGCCTGTATTGTCCTTAATACCAAGAAGGATCGGAGAAACAACTCTGTGTCCTAGCATAATCTTCTCACGGGCTTCATCAGCCAGGAATTGATATTGGGCGTGAGCATCAGGGAGGTGAATAGGCTCAATGTCTGCTTTTCTATCAGGGTCTTCATTAAACGCTAAGATAAACTTACCTGAGTTTGACGTTCCTCCGAACTTGTCTTGGATTTTCCTCTCAATCAACTGTTGGGCTTCCTCGTCCGGAACTCCATTATTAAAGTTGATAAGAAGAGATGGCTGCAAACCATTTAGTATGTTATTGATGTGGTAATTGGATACTTCCTCCTCAAGCGAGCAATACTGTAAACATCCGTGGTAGTCTACAGGTGCATAGTAATAGAAGCCTGATCTGTATGGCTTGATTACATAAATCTCTCTAAGGTCACCCTTGCTACCGTTACCGAAGCTTGGTATTCTCTTAGGTTTATCAGAAGGCTTAATGTCTCTCCACTTTGGGTGATAGTAATATCCTTTTATCTTCCCGTCTGTTGTCTTCTCGGCTCTTAGCGTTTCCATAGGGAAATGCGTAAGAGACGTAATCCTTGTTTTAGAGCTGTTGTAAACAACTTGCAACGAAGCTTGCCCTAATAGCTTGAAATCGTTGACTACTTTCTTGATTTGGTCAGGCTTTACAAGACTCTTAAACTCAGCAAACATAACAGGCTTTTCATCGCTGTCTGTTGCGTTTAGTCCTCTGCCATAAATCATATCTACAATACCGTTAACACAACAAGAGTTTGTTGGGCTGCTAAGGTACATTTCAATAAGGCGATCAAAGTAATCGTTATTGTCACCATAAGTAACCCAATCGTGTCGGTGTTCCTCTTTAATCTCAGGGATTGTGTACCCCTGTAGATTAACCACTCTTATGGTTCCTGTTGCTTTTTTCTTCTTTGCCATTTTATATCGTTATATATTTCTGCCCACTAGGTTCAGCACTGTGCTCTATATATTTGTTAGTGTTCAGAGTTTGCTTTTGAGTTCTGTCGGTTTGAGCTGTGCAATAAATCTTATCCCTAAACAACAAATCAGAACCCTGCTTGAGTTCAAGAGAATATAGTTTACCTTCAGATAATATTGAGAACGTACAAGGTATGCTTATATAGTTCCCGTCTATTGTAGAGGTAAGGCTACTTAGTGTCTCCGTCTTCCTAGTACCATCTTCTGTTACTACCATAGTAAGATTGCTTGCTTCGACATATTCTCTAGGCACAATCTTTAATGTTTGCGAGTCAGTAGATGGTAATAGGACCTTCATATATATATAACTAAAAGAGGCTTATTTTGTTTTAAATAAAAAGCCCCACCGATAAGGGCAGGGCTTTTGCGTTTAAGAATAGGTCTTATTACGAGTTAGTACCTTCTGTAATAGTTACAGTAGCACTAGACATCCCATCATAAGGATCAGCAGCAGTTGGAGAAGCCACAAAATTTGCAGGCTTTAATTCCTGAGCTGTGAAAGTAAGAGTGTAACCACTCATATCTCCCATAGCAGCACCGGTGACAATCGTTCCCCCGGATACATCAGCACCGTGCTCAAGACCTACTACGAATACATTACCGTTGTAGTCCTCAACAGCAATGTGAGGTCGACCATAAGCTAATAACTTAATCTCTTTGTGATCTTCTTTACTTAGTTTGTGCAATGTAAGGTTAAGCGTTTGCTCAAAGAAAGTAGTTCCGTTTTCACGAGAAGAAGTTACAGCTTGCTCAAGGGAAGAGTTCCCTTTTACTTCATATTTGTAGGCAGTAAAGGTTCCTGACATATCAGTAATCTCGTCATCAGTTTGGGTTACAGTACCGAAATCTCCGAAATCAGTAAAGTAAACCGCCCGTATGCCACCGACTACGTCTTTGCAGGGTTCCTTTCTACCTCTAGTTAAATCACAAGCCATAATTAGTTCGTTTTAATATTGGGGGTGCCGAAACACCCCCTATTGAGTTAATAATTCTTAGTTAGCGGAGTTGGTGATACCGTAAGTAACGATGTCTCCAACTTGAGCGTATTGTACACCTGCAGTAAATCGCATTACTACTCGTACATTTTGGCTTCCGTCAATTTCACTCATATCGATAACACGAACTTCATTTCTGTCTGAAAGTAATCCTGTTCCAAAGAATAGGTTGCTTTTCTGAGCAGCGATAGCAGTGTTATCAGAGAAACCTGCAGATACGAACAAAGGCTTGCCATCGAAAGATAAGCTACCGTTGTTGAACCAAGTAGTTCCTTGAGCGTTCAAACCGTTAGCACCAAGACCTGAAGCACCGAATCCACCTAAAGCACGAACATATGCACGAGCGATGTTGCTAGATACATAAAGGTGAGTGTCTTCTTGAGCGTAAACAGCAGAAGGGATAGCGTCAACGATAAGACCTAATTGAGCGATTACGTTAGAAGCGTCAACAGTAGTACCGGCGATTTCTTGAGCAGCAGGCAAATCAGCGTCAACAGACAACAAAGTTTCAAATCCGTCAAACTGACCTGAAGTAGAAGTATCTCCACTCCAAATGTTTTTCTCAGTACGATCAGCAACTTTAGCAGCAACGTGGCCGATTACGAAATCAGCGAAGTTAGCAGGAAGTTGATCGAAAGCAGAGTAACCCATTTGTACAGCTTCCCAATCAGAGTGTAGGTCTTTCTTACAGATGTCAAGGTTTACTTGGAACTCTTCAGGTTGAAGAATCTTTTCAGTAAGAGTTAAAGTACCTTGTCCTGTTTGGAAGTCACAAGTGGCATCTTTTACGATGTCATCTGTAGAAGCCTTCTTAAGAACAGACTTGTACTTTACGTTAGGCATAATTGTGATACCACCTTTGTCAAGGGTATCAGCAGACAAAAGAGCAGCAGCGATATACTTACCACTAAACTCTCCTGCGTAAGTAGATGTAATAGATACAGACATTTTAATTTAATTTATTAGTTAGATAGTTTAGAAAATACTCGGTCAATAGTGCCTCGGCTTTTATTCTGAGCAAATTGGAAGTTACCTTTTTTCGCAACTTGAGCTTCAGGATCGTGAGACAACGGTTCAACTTGAGGCTCTTGAGCAGAAAGTTTCTCTGCCTCAGCAGGTACTTCCATTTCAACTTCCTCAGCGTTTAGAGCTTCAACCATAGCTTTTACTTCAGCCATAGCTTTAGCTAAATCTTCTTTGGTAGCATACTTAGCCATAGGATCTTCCTCTTCTTCTTCTTCGTACTCGTCCTTAGCTTCAGCTTCTACTTCTTCTTCTTGTAGCTCTACCTCGTCAGCTTTTACTTCCTCGGCAGCCTCTACTTCAACTTCTTTCAAGTCCTCAGACAACTCTACTTGCTCTTCGATGACCTCCTTAGCAGGAGCCTCCTCGGTTTCGTTAGCAAGCAAGATATTCTTGAACTTATCAACAATTTCAGATGCTTTCATATTGTGAATAATAAAAAATTAGTGTAAACTACTTAATAAACTATTAGGTATATATTTTGTTGTATTTTTGTTAAGATTCAGGTATTATCCTTTCGTTGTTTTCTGTGTATAAATCATCTCCACGTTCAGATAGCACTGTGGATATTCCTGATACTCTACCTATACCCTGAGCCATTAAAGCACCACTACAACATTTCTTAGAATATGTTTTACCATCTCTACACAGACAGCCTCGCCTTGAGGAGCGAGGGCTTGTCCTAGATGGTGTTTCCTTGAGTCTTCTCATTATTTTTTGGGATGTTTAGGGTGTTTGGTTGGTAATAAATCATAATCGGTTGTGTACTTCGCATTCTGAGGCTTGCCATTCTTAACAAGATACAAGAAAGCATTTACACGAGCAAAAGCCCATTGTGATGCCGATTTAACATTCGGAGAATGGGATGTATTAAACGCTCCTAAACCTCTTTGAAATACGGACGCTAACATACCTGTGGTAACGCCATAGCCGAGCTTGTCTTTATACCTATCATTAAACTCGCTAGCTTTGTTCTCTAAGGTCTTTCTATCCTTAGCAGACACCTTGGCTCCTGTCTTGCCTGAAGCATCGCCCTTGGCTGTTCCTTTGCCTTTAGGGGATGGGTTAGGTGTGTCTGATTTTGGAGCCTTAGGGCTTTTTTTTACACCGCCTCTTGGGCCTACCTCAGCTAACTTGTGCTCCTTGCAGGGCATATACCAAGTCTGACCTTCAAACTCGTGCTCGTGGTATCCTTCGCATCCTAGATCAATAGCTTTCTGTTCAGCCTTCTCTTTAGATGAATAAGCTAGTCTATCATCTATGATGGCCATATCTTCATTGATTACCATAGAAGAAAACTCTCCCCTTCTGAATTGCTTCATCTTACGGATGGCCCAATCAACGCCTTCGCTACCACCCCAACCAAGCCAAGCGACATATCCCTTGTCTTTCCAAGGAGTACCTCTTAAATCAGGGTCTATCTTAGCATTCTTTCTGTGGCGATTAAACGCTGCCATCCTGGCAATAGTTTGCCTTGTGATCTTTTGATTCTTAGCGAGCTGATTGGCTCTTCGCCATCCCACCCTAGTCATTCCTTTGACTTCATCTCTGCCATATCTGTTACGCCAATCCAATACTTTCTGTGCGTTCTCAGATGCAGCCTTTGGATAGTCGTTATAAGACTTCATTTCGACATCCATAGAAGCCATAAGCTCTTCTAGTACAGACAAAGCCTCTAGTTCTTCTTCAGCTTCCTCAGGAAGTTGCTCTTGTGGTCTTTCCATAGTGTCTGCGAAGTGACCCTCGATAGAAAAGCCTTTTACTTTACCTGTTTTGACATAGCTAGACCAAACTTCTTCATTATTGACCTTCATAGACACCATCCAAGTGCCAAGTGGCAAGTCAAACCCATAAAGGTTGGACTTGTCTTTCTCTTTGTCTTCTATGATCCAAGATTCGACTACAGACATCCCATTGAGTTCAATTTCGTGCTCTAGAGTGCTGTTATTTTGCTTTCCTTTAGATAAAAACAACTCTGCGGCTTTTCTGACGGTATCATCGGAGAAAAATATGTAATATTCGTCCTCCCCGGAGCGTCTATATATCTTTTTGTTAGGAATAAGTGCAGGACCCATAAGAATCTGCTTATCCTTGTCAACTTCGGCTAATTTTACCTCCTGTGAGCTTAATGTGATGAAGTCTTCTTGTATTGCAGGATCGTCTACGATAGAAATCGCATCAATTCCACTGATTTCGTCCTCTTCATCGATGATTAACTCAATTACTCTTATGCTTTCCATATATATATAACTTTATAAGTTAGTATTTGTTTGGTTTTTTAGCCAAATGAGGCTGTATCGTTTATGTTTCTGTCGAGTTCTTGCTGTGTAGATATATCTTTACCTACCACAAAGGCTCTAACAGGCTGTGATTCGGCTGTAGCGACCGTTTCAGCAAGCTGAGACTGCGCAGAAGCCCCTACTACGTTGAAATCGGGGGCTTGCATACCTCCGCCTGCGCCTCCTGCGCCTCCACCACCTGCTCCACCTATAGCTGAGGGCACAAATTGTTGTCTAGCTATTGCGGCTACATTAGCAAGACCTGCTGCAATCGCAACTGCTTGTGCTATCTGTGCTCTAACAGGAGATGATGGATCGCCAATTATAAGCTGAGAACCAAAAGCTAAAACTCCTGTTCTGTAAGTTTCGGCTAATGCAGAAGCTATGTTTACAGCCTTTTGAAGCTTAAATTGCTTTTCCGCTATTTTATCTCTTTTCCTTTGAAGATTTTCTTCATTAGCTTCTATTTGTGCATTTATAGCTTCTTTTTGTTCTGCTGATAACTGTTCGTTCTTTAGCCTTTTCTTTAATTCGTTGTTAGCTGCGGTGGTTCTTCTTTCCTCTCTAGATATTTCAGCCTCATAAAGAGTATCCATTGCGGCTGAAACCTTTTCAAGGCCACTCATAAACGCATTCAATCTAGCGTTTGCTACTTTAGTATCGTATTCTTCGTTTAATTGAGCTAGTTTATCTAAACGTAACTTTTCTAGGAGATTTAACCTGATATTATACTCCTTTTGAGTTATCAAGCCATCATCTAGAGCTTTTTTCTCTTTGTCTTTCCTGTCTGATATTTCTTGACTTATATTGTTTGACCTACTCAGTCTTTCAGCCTCTAGTCTTGCAATTTCGTCAATAGCTAATTTTTCTTGAAGCCTGTCATTTTGCTTTGTGTACCATCTATTAAAGTCATCTATAATTTGCTTATCCTTTTCCGTTGGGTCATCACCTAAAAAACCTAAATCTCTTCCGGATAATTTTTCTAACAAGCTTAATATCTCTTTATCTAAATCCTTTATAGACTCAGTTATAGGGAAAGCTCCCGAGATTCTGAATGTTTTAGCTAATTGACCAATCATATTTGGTGTTTTAGCTAGACCAAGCAATAATGCAGAGAATTTATCAGATACTTTCTCCTGCAACTGAAACTCAAGGGCTAATTTTTCACTATTAAGTTTAGTTAACCTGTCTAAGATTGCTCTCGTTTGAGCCTGTTCTTTAAGCTTATCTATGTTGGTTGTTAATAAGTCGTTTGACTTGCTAGTCAACCTGTTATTCTCGTCAATCTCTAGATTTAAGTTATCAGTCTCTTCGGATACCTGTTTTAAAACATTAACCTTCTCCTCTTCAGATATATTAGTGGAATTTAATATTTTTTGGTAAGTCCTTAATTTTGCAGCCGACTCAGCAAATTCATTTCCTGTAACCTCGGTACTTTGCTTGGCTTTCTCTTGTTTTTGAGCAAAGAAATCCAATAAAGATATAATTGCCTGAAAAGCAAGTATATACCCCAATGGGCCCCTAAGTTCTGTAAGTAGTACCTTTATGGAATTTTTAAATCCATCGGTTTTTGCTATCAAGGTGATAAATAAAGTAGATAGCTGTGATAAGTTGTTCGCAACACCTCGGATTCCATAAGGTAAATCCGAAATGGTTCGACCAAGTTCCGTCAATGTAGCTCCCGCTAAACCGGAGTTTGATATTTGGTCTTGATTTACCTTATTAAAATCTCTTACTCCCGTAGACAGTTCTCGGTACTTTGTTTGAACCTGCTCTATGGCTTTCGTTTGTCGAGCATAGTCTTCTGCTGTCTTAGCAGACATATCTCTTTGCTCTTTAAGGAATGATATTTGCTGCCTGTACCATTTTGCGGTACCCTCCATAGCTTTACCATTCCTTTCTATTTCGGCTCTGAGCTTAGCAACGGCTGTTCCGGCATCGACAAACCCCTCGGTTAATCCGTCTATTTGAACTCTCGCTCTTCCATCATCGACCTTAATCCGTATATTGAAATCAGTGTTTGCCATAATTGAATCGTTTTCTCTTGTTTAATGCCTCTTTTAAGTTCTTTGGTGCCTCGTATTTACCTTTGGCGATGTCGATATAAGGAGACACGCCATAGTAATCGTCTAGCTTCAATAAGTCAAGAATATGCTTTATCATAATACGTTTAATAATTCAAGTTTAGATTCGCCTGTTTTTAGATTAGTGCTTATTGAGTTTATTGTGAATACTTTATCACCGATCTGAAATCTGTCGTTTAATCTGTAGTTTAGTAATATGCTGTTTGGTAAATGTGCTGTCAGCTTAAATATACGCTTCTTTGGATTGAAAGCATCTGTAATGTATGTTTCATAGAATACTTTAAACAATGAGTTTGTGCTTTTACCATAATTGTTTCTTGAATATTCATCAACCTCAATATCAAAATTAAGCGTAAAATCAGGAACACGAAATATCTCATAATCATCTCCACTAACAAATATATCATCTGCAAGTTCAATTTCTGTAAGGCTTATTCCCGAAACAACAGTTGTTTGGGTATTATCTGTTGTGTTATACACAATATCTCCTGCATAAACACCGAAAAACGCAAAAGAATCAGATGTATTTATTAAACGAAATGCAGATGTTGCAGTTGCCGTTCCCGACTTAATAGCAGTACCGCTAACTACCTCACTTGCATTAGATGGCATCCAATAGCTTAATAATTCATCGTGAGTCGAGCCTTCAACCCAACTTAAAGGAGTTGAGCTAAGACCCACTCTCCTGATGCCGTAAAATAATATTGGAGCAGTAAGAACTGAGTCGTAATCGCCTGTTGGAGGGGCTGAAGAAGTGCCTTCAGTGGGTTTAAAGTTATCACCTGCTGAATAACCCCATTGATAAGGCGTTAAATTTCCTGTATCTTCATCTTCTAATCTTTCAAACTTAAGATGCTCAAATGGAAGCTCTACTTTGTATGGTTTACCTCTATCCACGTCTTGAGGCGCATATTCAGAATCACCAAATATCTCGTTAAACTTTTCTTTATGCTGAAGCATTAAAAGAGTCTTAGGGTCTTTGTATTTGAACTCTATTTCACTAAACGGTATTGTGGCATCAATATTAGTTTCAGACGAATCTACATATTTGGTTATGTCAAATAACTGAGGGTCATCATCATAGAAATCATCAAGAGGCAAAACTCTTATCTTGCCAAAGTCAGCATCAGCTACATCATCTACATAATACGCTGTAAGATTAAACATTTTGAATAACCCTGTCATAAAATCATACACCTCAATATCAGGCATCCTTTCTGTAATTACTATATCAACAGAAGTATCAATATCGTCAGCTTCATAAACGGATGTAAAGCTTTCATATGTTGCCCCTGTTGGAAGTTGTTTTATCCTTTCTGTAATTGCAACTTCTTGAGATGAAGAGAAGCTTGTATCTGAAGTTATAATAAATTGAATAGAATACTGTCTACTTGACGAGTCTTCTCTACCACTTAATAAGAACGCTATTGTTGAATTTCCTGTTAAATTAGACGTTTCCTGTAATACCTCGTTATTGTTTAACGTGTCAATCATTTTAACAGAATATGATTGAGAAGAAGATGCTACATCAGGCGTTACAAATACAGTGAATTGAAAGTCATTATAATATGTCTGAGCACCAAAGTAATAAAAACTCCTGTATTTAGTGAGATTAAGATTGCTATTTGTTAAATCACCTGAGTTCTCGAAATAAACCGAACCACTCGGGTAGAAATCACTAAGCAAATCTCCCGATGAATAAGTGAAGTTGTTCAATATACTCTCCGGGTTAGCGTCAGGTAATTTTCCTTTCTCACGACTAAGCCACATATATAATCCATCAAGAACATTTGTAGAAGATGAACCAAAGAAATCATCTGTAAACTCTATTCCGTATTTATCCTCTATTGCCTCTATTATGTACTCTAGTTTAACGGCAGGTTTTAAGTCTGTATAATCTACTCCCCTTATGTGAGTACCTCCACCTCCTGCGTCATAAGCAATGTTTCCTGTTAATGTAGATGAATTGTTGTTTGACGAATTATAGAACAATCTCTTTGTTGGAGTTATAAGAGGATATATAATTGCGTTTGTTTTTGTAGAAGAACCAATGGTTGTGCTTAATCCTGTTGTGAATCCGTCTTTAACTGTAGTGTCATCCCAACTATGATTAAAGTTATTAAGCCAATCTAAAACCTGAAGCTTGTCATCGCTAAATAAATCCTTTAAGCTTACAGTGTTTCCATAGAATGTTATGTTGTAGGCGTAAGGCTTATTTTCCTTCATTTTAACGCCATTCAAAACCATCTTACCTTTACGGAACGGAATATAATTTATTTCAATTATAGCGTCTTTTTTACTTCTCGCATCAAATACGCCAACTTGAGTTCCGTCTGTTTCTATTTGACCATCTAAGAAGTAATTATAGAAATGGGCGAATATCTTGTTGTTTGTTTTAGATGCAGGTAAAGTAAATGACTGAGAAAAGTCCGTAAAAACCTTAGACACATCTTTTATGTCTTGTATCTTAGATGTTACAGATATTGTTTCATCGTCAAACAAATCAACCATTTGATACTCGTCATAAGTATCTTTTATATATAGAGTAACTTTATTCATTATCGAATATTGTTTATCTTGTCAAAGGCCATATCAAATTCAATAGTATAATTAACAAGTTTATCATTAACGTGTTTTTTATACTGAAGTGATTGTGTTCTCGCTTTTAATGGAAGTACAAGCTCCTCGTCTGTTAGCTTTGTCATCCATATCTGTTCAGATAACATTAGCTGTCTTATTACTTCGTTGTATGATTCATCCACAAACCCGGTGTTGAGAACTACACTCTCGCTCCCCATTAGGTTTAGCGTCCTTGATTGGTGTGCGTTTGTGTTGTAGCTTAGGCTAGCTAGATCCACAACAGAAGCTTTATAAGATTCAGTCTTTGTTTGTATAGAGTCTGTGCTTTTCTTATCGAACCAAATGTCTTGTAGTGCGCCAAACTTATTTACGAATGTAACTCTTACAGGCTCATATTTTGAACATTCAAGTGTTTTAATCTTAATTATAGCTGTTTTAGTGTCCTCTGTTGATGTAACATCACCT
>Ga0080013_1006357_pt1 | contig 10558 bp, 9 predicted proteins | sample ETNvirenome_6_85_FD_69236 | JGI IMG/M metagenome (GOLD analysis project Ga0080013, IMG submission 69236) | Marine viral communities from the Pacific Ocean - ETNP_6_85 (SPADES assembly) (version 2) | ecosystem: Environmental > Aquatic > Marine > Oceanic | place: Pacific Ocean | collected 2013-06-19
CGGTGGATAGAGTGGACTATGTTATTAGATCGTCCAGTTCAATCCACGCAGTTGCTACGTTGAATCTAAGTTAATGGGTGTTGTCGGTTCAAATATTCTCGCGGGTTCTTCCGGCGCGGCAGAAGACTACACGATTGATCAGTCGTTGCGGTTTGATGATGGTGATTCTCCTAAATTAACAATAACGAATGGTACTCCAACGAATGAAAAAATATGGACTTGGAGTGGTTGGGTAAAGAGAAGTTCTTTTTCAGCGTATCAAACTCTGATGAGTTCCGCAAAAAGCGGTTCGACTAGGCAGGGATATTTATCGTTTAATAGCGATAATATAATTCGATTTAATTATTTTAATGAAAGCGATGTGGGATATGAAATAAAAACAAATGCCCTGTATCGTGATCCATCGGCTTGGTATCATGTTGTAGCCATTTATAATTCTACGGACACTACCGCTGCCGATAGGATGCAACTTTGGGTAAATGGGGAAAGGGCGGATATAACTAAAGGTAGCAATGGTGATCCCGTACTAAATGATGTTACTGGTATAAATGGTGACGGGTTTACTCAAACAGTAGGATATTATAATGATACATCTACGAGTCAATATTATATTGACGGTTACCTAGCAGAAGTCTACTTCATAGACGGCACAGCCCTAGACGCATCATCCTTTGGTGAAACCGATACCGCAACTGGGCAATGGAAACCCATAGACGCATCTGATCTGACATTCGGCACTAACGGGTTCTACCAGAAATACTCATCCACGGAACTAGCGGCTAGTTTTGAGGATAGTGCTAATCATACAGCGCATACTGTTGCTGCTAATGGTGATGCCCATACTGATACCACTGTAAAGAAGTTCGGTACTGCATCTGCACAGTTTGACGGCACGGGTGATTATCTTTCTATCCCTGATTCAAGCGATTTCGATTTAACTGCAACCGCGGATTGGACAGTTGAGTTTTGGGTTTACCGCACCCAAACTGAATCAGCGAGTACCGCCTTAATTAATCGTGCTGACGATGGTGGTGACGGATGGAATATAAATTGGGATGGTTCTGATAAGGTAAGAATCTACAATGCTAATGATGGCAGTGGTGGAGTTGCAACGTCTACCGCTATTACTGTTGATACTTGGACTCAGGTAGCCTTTGTTTACACGGCATCCGACACCACCTTAAAGGTTTACCTTGATGGTGCGCTTGATAATACCAATACATCTTCTCCTTCTGCATGGACAAATGTTGATACAGCACTTTGGATTGGAGCGCAAGATTTAGGCAGTGGTGCAACTCGCGGGTTTACTGGGTATTTAGATGAGATTAGAGTATCTAAAGGGATAGCAAGATACACCGCAGATTTCACAGAGCCAACAGAAGCATTTACCTCAGATCAGTACACTAAACTTCTTCTGCACTGCGATGGCGCGGACGATGGAACCATCTTCACTGATAGTTCAGATTCTGGCGGTGGCAGACACACCATAACCGCTAACGGTGATGTAGCCAACTCAAGAGCGCAGAGCAAGGTTGGTGACAGTTCTATTTATTTCCCCGCCGGGTCAGATTATTTAAGCATACCTGACAGTGCAGATTGGGACGTAGGAACAGGCGATTTCACAATCGAGGCATGGACAAACTTTACTAACTCTGGCGCTGATAACAACTACGACAATATATTTAAGCAGCACGGCTATTTTCAGTTTGCTAGACGCCAAAGCACAAATCAACTCTATATGTATTCCGGTACTAATATTGGGAGTTCCTCAGTCGATACACTTGCTGATGGCACTTGGCGGCACGTTGCTGTGTGTCGTGATAGCGGAACTGTCTATGGTTATATAAACGGTGTATCTGTTTTTAATTATGCTGACACTTCAGATTTAGATTACTCACCGGCTGTAACTGTGGGCAGTGATGATGGCTCTGCCACATGGTATATAGACGAACTTAGATTCAGCGATACAGCAAGGTATCCATCAGGAACAACCTTCACATCTTTCGGCCAAGATGGCGGGACTATTGCTAGCCCAACACCATTCACCGCAGATTCAAACACTAAACTCCTGATCCACTCAGACTTTGATGGTGGACTAGGCGCAGACAGTTCTGGGAATGAAAACGATTTCTCTGTAACCAATCTGGTTGCTACAGATCAGATGGTTGATAGTCCCACGAATAACTTTGCTACGCTGAATCCTTTGCTGCCAAAAAATACTACTACACCGACCTATCGGGAGGGTAACCTTGAAGTTGAGTACCCTAGTAGCAATCAAGAGGGTATCGTTGGGACAATTGGCGTTTCTTCAGGTAAATGGTATTGGGAAGTAAACATAATTGAAGGAGCAGAACACGTTATAGGTGTTGCTGGCGACAACAGTTCACTAATTTGGAGTGGCGGCGCTAATCAATATCTGGCAAGTTCAGCAGTCATGTACGAAGAAAGTGGCACTGTTTATTTCGACGGCAGTTATGACGCGGGTACGAATCTGGCCGGTTACACGGTTGGAGATGTTATGGGCGTTGCCCTAAACGTGACCGATTCGGAAATTACGTTTTATAAAAATAATTCAAGCCAAGGCACTAGGTCTTTCGGTTCAAACCTTACAGCGGCAGCATTTATTGTTCCGGCGGGTTCACTTTATGACTCCACTGACTGTTATAACTTTGGTCAGGATTCCAGTTTTGCCGGAGCAGAAACAGCGCAAGGCAATCAGGACAGTAACTCCATAGGTGACTTCTATTACGAACCACCTACCGATTATTTGGCCTTATGCTCCTCAAATTTAGCGTCACCTGAGATTGCTTTACCTACGGATCACTTTAATACAGTGTTGTGGGCTGGTAACGATGCGGCTTCAAGGACAATAACTGGTGTTGGCTTTAATCCAGACTTGTCATGGGTTAAAGGTCGGGACACCAGTTCTGATGGCAATACAGATCATCATGTATCAGATAGTATTCGTGGCGCGAATAATAATTTAGTCACAAATTCTAGTCAAGCAGAATATGACCCGGCTACAGACACCAGTCACGGTGGTATTGGGGCGGTTACAACTGATGGATTTACTTTAATATCTGGTATTTCTGATTCAAATAGTGTAAATGAGTCCAGTAAAAACTATGTAGCATGGAACTGGAAAGCAGGAACTACCTTTGATCCTGCTACAGCAGGAACTGTAACAACTGGTTCTGGAAGCGCTAACGCTACCGCTGGCTTTAGTATTGTTAAGTATACCGGCGAGGTAGGTTCAATAACAGTAGGTCACGGATTAAGCCAAGCACCTGAGATGATAATCGCAAAGAATCTCGATGGTACATATTTCTGGGCTGGTTATCACAAAGATATCGGGAATACAAAATCAATATCAATCAATGATACAGGCGGGTCATATTCAGAAAAAACATGGAACGATACAACGCCCAGCGCTAGTGTATTTACTCTTGGTGCTGCAAGTGAAACCTCTGCCCATAGATTTAATTATACAGATGAAGATTTTATAGCCTACTGCTTCCATTCCATAGAAGGCTACAGCAAGGTAGGATCGTATACTGGTAATGACTCGACAGATGGAACATTTATTGCTCTGTCGTTCCGCCCTGCTCTGATAATGGTGAAAAGAACTGATACATCTGGCACTGGTTGGGTGTTAATGGATGCTGCCCGAAATACCTATAACGTAATGAATGATAGTTTGCTCGCAAATTCGAGTGCGGCAGAAAATGATGCTAGGGCCACAATGCCTCTCGATTTTGTTTCTAACGGGTTTAAGTGGAGAACTAATTATTCGGATGTTAATGGAGCATCTGGTGGTACTAACCATACATACATCTACTACGCCGTAGCCGAATCACCATTCAAATACTCAAACGCGAGGTAATTATGTGGTACTCAGAACAATTTGGAACAATTAAAACGCCTCGCGGCATCACCGTGAATGGCCTACAACACCCACAAAATATATTTAGGTTGTGGAGCAAGGAAAAACTAGCAGAGATAGGCATCCGTCCGGCAAGGGTGGTGACTCCTGATAACCGTTACTACAACACAGGTCGAGAGAACTATGAACTGGTAGGCGATGAGTGGGTGATTAGTTACGACACGACAGAGAAAGACGTAGAGCAACTGAAAGAACAACTGATCGAAAAGATCAGCGCACACGTTGGCTCACTCCTGTCCTCGTCTGATTGGCGAGTGATAAGGGAGGCAGACGGCGGATCGGCTATGACTGATGAGTGGAGAACTTACCGCAACGAGGTACGCGCTCACGGTAACAGTCTTGAGTCTGGAGTAGAGGCATTCGCATCAGTCGATGCAGTGCGTAACTTCCAGAACCATCCGATACAGGAGGAACGATACTTGTCTACCTATGACGATGAAGATGTGGAAATCATTGGCCCGGAAACCGAAACGTACAACAGGACTGTAGATAAAACCAACTGGGGCTGGCCTACCGCTCCTGATGCAGAAGTAGATAAATATCACGTTAGGTATTTATAAGGAAGTAGTCTATGTCTATAAGTACATGGGCCGCAACAACAGGGAACTGGGAAGACTCTAAATTCAGCCAACCTTGGGCCGGGCCTCTTATTACCCCCTCTGTAGGTTCATTAACTTTATCGTCTAGCGTCCCGATCTCAACATCGGGTATTATGCGTACACCCGGTAATGGGTCTTTAACTCTTACTGGTCAGATTCCAATATCTACTACAGGGGTAAAGATATCCCCAGATACTGGGACTTTAACTCTATCTACTACCGCTCCAGAAGTAATTAAATATCTGCTGACTTATGTCGGTAGTGCATCTTTAACCTTAACTGGTCAAGATGTAACCGCAATGACGGGGCATATAATTACTCCAGCGGCGGCTTCTTTGACAGGTCTGGGTGCTGGTGCTATCTGGTCTGGTACTAGCGCTACTTGGGCGGCATATTCTGGGAATTGGAACACAGGCTCATTATCTCCAACAGCAGGAGTTACATATACATTTACTATAGATTCTGCTGGTGATTTAGTTTTAACACCTTATGATCCAATCTCTCCAATGGTAACTGATCCTAAATTTATAGCAACAGTAACACTGATATGAGCAACACAAAAAAAGAAAAGCAGTTAAGCTGGTCGGAAATGTGCTACAAAGTAGACCCTTCTCTTGCTCAGCCTGTGCCAACCTATGTATTCAATAACGGTAATAAAGTTTTTTATTCACCTCCTAAGAGAATAAAGGGAAAAAAATAATGTCTTTTGATATAGAAAGATCAAGTATATTTAAATTAAACGATCATATGTTGGCAAAGAATGTTGCTGAAAAATTAGAAGAAAAATATCCTGGGTGGTTGTGGGCGGTAAGTGTCACAGATGGTGTTGTGGGGGTTAAATCAATGCTTCTTTCTGGTAACTGGGGTTTTATTCTTCATGCTGACAAGATAGATAATGATTACAAAATGGTTGTTATGGCTGGAGGCGAAATACTAGAAAGGTTTAAGCAGAAGAGGGAAGGGTTTGATAGCACAAAATATAATGATTTAACTATGGATGCTAAAGGAAAACTTAATGGGGACTTTTCTAAATGAGTAGAGTAAATCCACAGCCCCCAACAGAGGGTTCAGAGAATCTAACAGTAGAGCAGGATGAGGCACCTATCGCAGAAAACTTTTGGTTACGTATTGCGCGTGAGGCGTATAGTGATTCAAGCGATTGGGTAGATTCCAACCTTAGAGAGCAGTGGGAAAAAAGCCTGTCTTTATTTAATAGCCAGCATCCTCCCGGATCTAAGTATACTACGGCGGCGTATGAAAAACGCTCCAGGTTTTTTAGGCCCAAGACCAGAACTGCGGTAAGAAATTTGCAATCAGCTATGGCTGTAGCGTTCTTTACTAATGAAGATGTGGTAAGCGTGCTACCAAGAAATCCAAACGACCTTGAGCAGGTAGCTGCTGCATCTGTATCTCAATCAATAATGCAGTATAGGCTAACTAATACTATCCCTTGGTTTCAGACAATGTCGGCCGCTCTACAGGATGCAGCGGTACAAGGCGTTTGCGTAAGTCATCAGTACTGGGAATATGAAGAGCAAGAAGAGTCTTATATAAATGTCGATTCTCAGAATAAGCCAGTAATGGACGAGGAAGGTAATCCTGTTGTATCAACGCAAAAGACATCTATAAAAGATAAACCAGTTGTAGAATTAATTTCTCCAGAAAATTTACGGATTGATCCGGCTGCTCATTGGTCTGACCCTATAGAAAGCAGTCCTTATGTAATCCAACTTATCCCTATGTATGTGCAAGATGTTCGTCAGAAAATGGAGGATGGTGAGTGGATAGATATTCCTGTCGGAGAGCTTCTGGCTTCAGGCGATGATGAGGATGATAACACTACTAGGCTTATTCGCGATGAGCCCAGAGAAGATCGCCTTGATAACGATGCTGGATATCAGGAAATTGATTCATATAAAATTATATGGGTCCATAAGAACATCATAAAAAAGGAAGGTATTGACTGGTGTTATTTTACGGCCAGTGTAGATGCTATGCTCACAGAGCCCAAGCCTTTACAGGAGATGTATCCTTGGCTTAGAAATGGAGAGCGTCCATATGTAATGGGTTATACCAATGTGGAGGCCCACAGAATTTATCCTTCCGGAACTGTTGAGTTAACGCAGGAACTGCAAGCAGCCGCTAATGATATTTGGAACCAGCGGTTCGACAATGTCAGGCTGGCAATGAACAAGCGTTACCATATTCGAAGAGATAGAAATATTGATCTTGATGCTTTGTTTAGATCTGTTCCCGGCGGCGCTGTTGAGATGGATGATCCGGATCAAGATGTGCGGGTTATCGACACAAGAGATGTAACTGGCTCCGCTTATGCCGAGCAAGATAGAATTAATATGGACTTTGATGAGTTGCAGGGCAATTTCTCAACATCTACTGTTCAGGGCGCTAGAACACTTAATGAAACTGTTGGCGGCATGTCTCTCATGGCAAGCAATAGTGGAACAGTAACTGAATACGTTTTGAGGACTTTTTCAGAGACTTGGGTGGAGCGTGTACTTAAGCAATTAATGAGGCTTGAACAATATTATGAAACTGACGCGGTCATTCTTGAATTAGCTGGAGATGCAGCCGCCCAGGTTAATGAAGAGCTTCAAGGTTCTGTTGACGATCTTCTTAAGTATGAGGTATTGCTTAAGGTGAATGTGGGGATTAGCGCTACAGACCCATTGAGAAAGGTTCAGAACTTGATATCAGGCATTCAGATGCTTGGCGAACTTCCAGGTTTTGCAGAAAGCCTAAATGTTCCAGAAGTTGTTAAAGAAATATTTGGGCAACTTGGGTACAAGGATGGTGAGCGTTTTGTGAATATGGGAGAAGACCCGCAGATTGCAGAATTGACCTCGCAGTTAGAGCAAATGCAGGCTTACATCGAAGGAGAGCAGGGCAAGCTTCAAAATCGTTTACAGGTCGAGCAGATGAAGCAGCAGGGTAATCTTGAGGTTGCTAATCTAAAACATGGCGCAGAGATTCGTAAAAAGGAAATGGAGGGTCAGCTTCAGCTATTAGATTTAAAATTAAAACAAGAGGATGTAGCTACTAGGCGAGCAGAATTAATGCTCCAGAGGGAGGCTTTGATTAATCAAATAGCAGACCAAGAAATAGCTAGGCAAGAGGAAATGGTTCAAGAGGGGGACATAGGCGTTATGGCTAGAGATGATTATGGTAAAATTCCTTACGCAGTGGGATGATCAATTTTGAATGGCCTCTTACAGAGGCAGATATAACTGAAGACGTTTGCAAAAGCTGCGCTATATGTTGTGAGGTTGAAATAAAACCTAGTTGGAAAGACCCAAGGCAGATGGAATGGCTCCATGCTATAGTGGATAATCATACCTATATCGAAAGCACGGAAAGAGGCGTAAAAATTAGATGCTCACATTTAATTGATAATTATAAATGCGGTATTTACAACAAAAGGCCCAAGTTGTGCAGGGATTTTAATTGCGTTAGCTGGGCTAAAGTTAGCAACGACTTAACACAATATAACAAAGTTTTGAAGAGGTTAAAGAGACAGTAATTTATGGAATATTATGATCCCCGTGAAGTCGGGATTGATGGCCTGGTAAAGAGGGTAAGGATAGGCCATGCAACAAAAGATTTTTTAAATACATCTGTTGGGTCGGCAGTACTAGAGAAAGCCTTGAATGATTACAAAAAAGGAATAGATTCTCTAGAGCAAATTGGCCTTAACGGATTTAATGGCTCTTCAGAAGAAGAGTTAAAAGAGTACCGGAAGATTATTTCTGATCTCTCAACGCCTTTGAAGGCTCTCAAATGGTTTGAGAGTATTATACAAGAAGGAGAAAACGCTGACAAGATTGCAAAATATAAATCTTCTGGTGATTTAGAACCATAAGGAGATACTAATATGGAAAACGCTACCCAGGAAGTAGAGGATGCGTTGGAATCAGAAGAGGTTGTTGAGCAACCTGTTGAAGAAGAAAACGCGGAAAAGGATGCTCGACCCCAAACGCCAAGAGAAAAGGCCTTAGAAGAAATTTATAATAGGCGTAGAGAAGAAGAGCATACAGAAGAAGAATCAGTGGAGTTAGAGGAGGTAAAGGATGCTCCGGTTTGGCATGACGGTGAAAAATGGATTACGAAGATAAAAGTAAATGGCGAAGAAGTAGACGTTCCATTTGATTCTTTGCGAACTTCTCACCAGAAGGACAGGGCATCACAAGAAAAATTTCAAGCTGCCGCAGTTAAAGAGCGAGAACTTTTGTACAGAGAGCGGCAGTTGCAGGAACATTTAAAACAATTAAACTCTCAACCATCTCGTCAGGACGTTGAAGAGGTGGAAGAAGCTGGTGATATTGAAGACATTGTAGAAAAATATCATGAAGCATTATTCCAAGATGACGCAGCGGAGGCTGCTAAACTACTCAGAACCTTGGCAAATAGTGGGCGCAGTAATGCTACCCAAAATGTAGAAGAGGTTGTTAATCAGGCTATTTTATCTCATGAGGCGAGAAAAAAAGCAGAGCAAGAGCATATTCAGAGAGCTGCATATCAATCAGAATTAGAAGATGCTGTAAGATCTTTTAATGATAGTTATCCTGATATTGCAGAATCTGAAGAGCTTAGGGCAATAGCAGATAGGAAGACGATTACCCTTACTCAGGAGAATCCTGAGTGGACACCGTCTCAGATTATCAATGCAGCTGCTGAGTATACTCGTGAGTGGGCTGGAATTGGTCCTGAATCAAATACTAGGTTTGATCGTAAGAAAAAAATTATACGACAACCTAGATCTGTAAGGGCTTCAGCTAACAATTCTAAAGACGAAGGTCCTTTGACCCCGTCTCAAATTGTTGCAGAAATGCGTAAAGCTAGAGGTCAATCTATATAACTCTTTTGGAGGTTAATTATGGCTGGACAAGTATGGTCAGTTAACACTTCTGGTGGTTATATGTATGCCGATAATCTGAGCCGCCTGCTACGCATGGCAGTTCAGCCGATGGTTAAGTTCCGTCAGTTCTGCGATGTTAAAGACGCAGCGCATCAGGGCTTACACCGCGGTGATACATTCCATTGGAACGTGTACAGTGACGTTGCCACTCAGGGCACGACACTGACTGAAACCAACACAATCCCAGAAACCTCGTTCACTATTTCTCAGGGCACCATGACCATTACCGAAGCGGGTAACTCCGTTCCGTTTACTGGTAAATTGGATGATCTTTCTGAGCAACCTGTGTCCGAAGTTATCAGGAAAGTGTTGAAAAATGACGCTAAGAAAGGTTTCGATAACCTTGCTTCAGCTCAATTCAACGCAGCTAAGTTACGTGTTGTTCCTACTGCTGGGACTAGTACGACAGCTCTCACGCTGACGACTAACGGTACTGCTACGTTGACAAATACCATTGCACTAGGCAAGGAACATGTGAAACTTGTTGTTGATACCATGAAAGAGCGTAATATTCCAGCATATGCTGATGATGATTACTACGCAATTGCATGGCCGTCAACATATCGCACCCTAAAGAATGATCTGGAAGCTATCAAGCAGTATATTGATGCGGGATTCCAGATGATTATGAACGGAGAAATTGGCCGTTATGAAGGTGTGCGTTTTGTTGAGCAGACACATGTTTCCAAAGCTGGCATTGGTACAGCATCAAGTGCTTGGACTAGTGGTCTGAGTGATTGGGCTGTATTCTTTGGCGAGGATACTGTTGCTGAAGCTATCGCTGTTCCTGAAGAGATCAGGGGAAAAATTCCTGGCGATTTCGGAAGGGATAGGGGCGTAGCGTGGTATTATTTGGGAGGTTTCGGCCTTGTTCACACACAAGCAGCCCAGTCACGTGTAGTGATTTGGGACAGCGCAGCTTAAAGGAGTATTATTATGAGCTATAGTGATCCAAGAACGTATATCTACCAAGATACAGTAGAAACTGATTTCGCTGCTGGCACTGGTACTGCTTGGAGTTTTAAAGGTCCAAGTGGTAAACAGGGTAGTTTGAAAAACATCGGAGTGCATGTAACTGAAACT
>Ga0080013_1006360_pt1 | contig 10555 bp, 14 predicted proteins | sample ETNvirenome_6_85_FD_69236 | JGI IMG/M metagenome (GOLD analysis project Ga0080013, IMG submission 69236) | Marine viral communities from the Pacific Ocean - ETNP_6_85 (SPADES assembly) (version 2) | ecosystem: Environmental > Aquatic > Marine > Oceanic | place: Pacific Ocean | collected 2013-06-19
CCAGCACAGAAGAACAGAAGAACGAAGCGCGCACAAAACCTTTGGATAAGCTAGCTCTCAAGACTTTCTTTAAAAAGTTTAATGAAGAGTACTCAGACAGCCTTTTGAAGGAGCAGCAAAATCTTTTATCGCATTTTATTGCTTCTTTTAACGACAACGGCTTGGAGTTCAAGATCTTCTTAAACGAAGAGATCGGACGTTTAAAACAAGTAATAAATGAAAATGCCTTTCTTGATTCAGATGACAGCAAAAAAGAGAAGAAAAATCAAATAATGCGTGTTCTTGAAAATTACAAGAGCAGGGAAATCGATTCTGCCATGGTAAAGCAGGTGTTAAGTATTCAACAACTAGTTTGCGAGATAAAATCATAATGGCGATTAAGATTAAAATAGGCGACAAGGCAGATTCAGCCGGTAGAATTGTGGTTAATGTAAGTCCTTCCGAGGAACAAGTCCAAGAAACCATTAGGCTAAAAGCCAAGAAAAGTATTGGCGGCGATATTTTAATTTTTGATCATAACGATATTGATATTGTCTTAATGTTAGAGAAAAAGAAGATTATTGCCTTTGCCAAAGATCGCTTTGGGGACCATGTTTATGAGGCGCAGAATAGATTATTTAACTTTCTCTTCCGAAAGGGTATTATCTCATACGACACGGTTCAGGGCGGCAATGTCTTTTCTTCTATGGAAGCTAGTATACTAGAATCGACAAAATATAACCCAATTCAACATACGCTTTATTCAATTCATAAGTTTATGGAACTAGAAAGACCAGAAATGGAATTTGAAAAGGCCTTCGACAAAGAGCAGGAACGAAGATTGGCCGATCCGCTGCCCGATGAATCAACAGAGTTTGATGCCCGCCGTCACGGAGACGACAAGGGTTCGATCCAGACTGGCAAATATCCGTATGGTATCGGCAAATACTCTGCTGTGTATCGTTTAGAAGAATAGGCACCAATTGGACTTAATATATTTTATTCTTGCAGCTTATGGTTTGACTTTCATTCTTGCTTACGGATCGATATTTAATCCTATCAGACCCACCAAGGGTAAACTAGGCGAGCTATTCCATTGTCCGCTGTGTTTGGGCTTTTGGGTTGGCGTTTTTTTGTGGAGTATTAATGGATTTACAGAACTATTTAATTTTGAGTATAATTTCATAAATGCGTTCATATGTGGATGCATTTCATCTGGAACAAGTTATTTTATTACAATGTTACTAGATGATTTTGGTTTAAAGATCAATAGGAGCCCCCCAAAATGAAGATTACAAAAGAGCAATTAAAGCAAATCGTTAAGGAAGAGATTGAGGCGCTTGACGAGTGGAGTTGGTCAAAGTTCAAAAAGGATATTGGCTTCGGGCCAAAGCCAGAGCCAGAACCGGAGGTCGAACCAGAGCCCGAGTCGCCGTCCGAGGAAGATATCGCCGCCGCCGAAAAAGCCGCCGCTAAGGCCGCCAAAGACAAGGCCTGGCAAGACCGCTACGACGCCGAAGAAGCGGCCATCGCCCACCGGCAGTGGCTTAAGACGCGCCCTTACGCCGATGTTTCTGCCGCTCGCTCTAAAGAAGTTGGAAGAAAATCCGACTTTGAGAGATGGCAGAGTGACAAGGATCCAGATCCCGCATACAACTATATGACGAGAATGGAAGAGAAGATCTACAAGAGACTTGAAGAAATGATCAGGGGGAAAAATGAGAAGGCGTAATAGACCAGAAGTTCGTCGCTGTTGCAACGGCAGCATAACCAAGCGGGGGCGAGCCCCGCTATAAGGAGTGTTTGAATGAAAACATTGTTAGAAAATTGGCGTCGATATGGGAAGGAAGTCGAAAGTATTGACGAAGGTGTCGCTGAATATATTCCCGGCACTTCTGCGAGAAAAACGAAAAAAGCAGTCGATACATCGGAGAAAGAATATATTGACCAAGGGCGCGCCATTCTTAATAAGAAAGTTGGCGACGCGTCCAAGAGAAATGTTGAACCTTTGGTTGATTTTCTTAACAGCCCCGAGGGTAAAGACCCCAAAGTTCGTGCCGCTCTTGGTGTAGGTAGCAAGGATGGCGCGCCTGGTGACGAGGCGATATCTGCCGCCACCGCTACTCCACCTGTCAAAGCCCTAAATCCAACACAGAACGAAATTAGTCTTTCAAAATCAATTGGGTGGCCCTTGTCATCAGCAAAAAGCCTTAGAAATATGGCCACCGGAGATCCATCAGGAAAGGGGATGAGGATTGTTTCTTCTGGTGATTTGGTTATCGATGGCCATCATCGCTGGTCTTCAACATGGGCAGTCTGTCCTGAATGTGCTATCAACGCAATTGATATTGCGTTGCCAGGCGGCGCGCCGCTTGAGAAATTGGCTGCCGCTCAAGCTGCAATTGCCGCCACAATGGATCCTAACGCTGGCGATATTCCAAAAGCCACGACAGGGGGAGCCAAAGATAACATTTTAGGCGCTAAAGCGCCCGCCATCGCCGCCCTGATTACAAGGTTAGCGGGCCAGACTATGGATAGTGGGCACCCACTTCTAGGCGATAAATATATTGAAGCCGTCAAGGGTATGCCTGAAGGCAAAAAATATTTTGGTATCGACCAATCTATGGATACTCAAGCTGCGCGACAAACTATTATTAATAAAGTCGCACAAAATTTATCAAATCTTCCGGGCCCACAGGGCCCCGAAAGAGATTATATGCCTCAATTTGATGGTGGAGATACCCACAAAGGCCAAGTTAGCTTGGGGAAAGTTGTTGACAAGATGAAGAGTGGCGAAGTAAATTACAAGGCTCCATTCGAGGAAAGTATTAGAAGGATGGTTAAAGAGGTTTTAAATGATAAACAAAACAGTTAAAAACAACCCCGCTTCATACGTATGGGGCGTTAAAAACCCCCAAAAGGTGGCCAACAAGTATAATGGCTTCGGAGTAAAAGGTAAAAATAAATAATGACTAAAAAACTGCTTACAGAATACTTTGAATTATGCCCCGAAGGCCGCTGCCCCGTCGATCGCTTAACAGAATCCGAGAAGCGCAACATTTCCAACGGAAGTGTATACCTCGTGGGCATATGCCAGAAGGCAGGCACCAAAAATGGTAATGGCCGAATTTATAACAAGCCAATCTTGCAAAGAGAAGTAGAAAATTACCAAAAAGCCGTTAGCGAGCGAAGGTCTTTGGGCGAACTTGATCACCCAGATGATTCTGTAATCAATTTAAAGAATGCCAGCCATCTTGTCACAAAGATGTGGTGGGATGGCGATAACGTGATGGGCAAAATTGAAGTGCTCGACACACCGGCCGGCAAAATTCTTAAGACTCTCGTTAAGGATAGGATAAAACTTGGTATTTCTTCCAGAGGCCTTGGCTCTGTTAAACAACAGGGCGGGGATACGATTGTTGAAGACGATTTCCAGTTGATTTGTTTTGATATGGTTTCAGATCCGTCAACACCGGACGCCTACTTAAGCCCAAGCATCGCTTCAAATGCCCAACTGAGCCCACAGGTAAACGCTTATATTAATGAGAGCGCCAGTAAGGATCAAAAAATCAATAATATCATTGATGATATATTAAAAGGTTAGCCATGAAGAAGAACGAATTGAAAAAAGTATTAAAACCTCTTATTAAAGAGTGCATTAAAGAGTGCATTTTTGAAGAGGGTGTTTTATCTGGGATCATTAAGGAAGTTGCTCAAGGTATGGGCGGCTCTGTTATTGTTGAGAGCAAGAAAAAAGGCCAACACGCGCCGGAACTTAAAAGAAAAGAGACCCAGTTGGAAAAACAGCGGCAAGAAAAGATTCGGAAGCTCAATGAGGGCGCTGGCTTCAAGGGCATCTTCGAAAATACAAAGCCAATTCCTGAAGGCGCGACGGACAATTCAGATCCGGGCGTCGATATTACTGGTATCTTGAATATAGCACAAGATAGCTGGAAGCATCACTTAGGGAAAGAAAATGTCTAGAAAACACAAAAACATATGCAATGCGGTAGTGACTTTAGACGAGGTTAAAGGCAATACTAACAGACTTATTAAGAAGTTTATGAAAAAAGTAAAAAAAGAAAGAATTATTGAAGACTATTTAGAAGAGACTTACTATACAAAGTCCTCTATTAAAAGACGCAAAGAGAGATTGCGCGGTTTAGAGAACGCCAGAAAGGCAAACAGAGAAAAAAATAAATTAATCAATAGTGGGAGATAAAGATGGCAACAGATACAAAGACAGGGCAAGCAATTTTTCACGGTGCAACTTCGAGCGGCTTGAGAAACGTTGGCTCATATCAAGTTTCCGGCCACCCCTTCATTACTGGCTCGGTCCTTACTGCGAACCAACAACATACAATTAGCTTTCCCTATGTAACTAAAAAGGTCACAGTGATAGCTTCTGGATCAATCACGGAGCACATAAGAGTTCATTTCCACGCCACGGCTTCAGCTAACCGAGTGGGTGATCACCCTAACGGCACTTTTATTTCTTTAGACACGCACGAAGATTCTATGGAGTTTGATGTGAAGTGTAAAGAGATGTATATTTCAACTCCCGCCGGCGCCTCCGGTGGATACCGCCTTTACGCTTCTTTGACGACAATACCAACTCAATCAATGTTTGCGCTGTCTGGCTCTGGCGTTACGGAATAGGAGATAATAATATGGGTTTTAAACCAGGAATAGAAGCTACAGTCACCGGCGACAGTATGGGGGTACTTTACACGGGCACCGCGTTGGTTCTTACTGCTGCGGATACTGGGAAGATCTATACCCTTTTTAACGGCGACAATGCGGCGGTCACCATTACTTTGCCCGTCATCGCCGACGGCCCACCCCTGGCAGGCACCACGTATCAATTTTTTATTGCGGAGCCCACCACGTCGGGCTATACTTTTAATGTTGGGACGCCAGGCGACTCCGTGGCCTTTAAAGGGTCTCTTATGATGGGGTGCGCCACCAAAGACCAGGAGGCCAATGGAGTTGTTGTGGCCTGCGGCGACGACATCGACAGGATTGTACTCAAGTCGGGCGAGACTAATGGCGCCGGCGCCTCGGGCTCCATGATGCGTCTTACTTGTATTGTTTCGGAAACCTACGCCATATGGGGCGTCGAGGGCTGCGTTCTTACTGCTGACGTTGATAGCACCGGCGCGGCCATTTTTGTTGACACTACATGATAGGCAAAACATTAATATATTGCCATTAATAAAAAAAAACACTAATTAATATTAAGGATCTTTGGGAGAATTTCAATGTCAAACATGTTAGAGCAAGCCATCGTTGACGCAGAAGCGTTAAGGGAGGCCGCGTTGAAGAGTGCCGAGGCCTCTGTCTTGGAAAAATATTCAGTGCAAATTAAAGAAGCTGTTGAGACCTTGCTTGAGCAGCCAGAAGACGAATTCGGGCTTGATATGCCCGGAGAAGAGCCTGAAGAAGAGCTAGAAGATGTTCCCCCCGCTAGCACTGCTGGGGCAAAGTTGTGCCCCTGCCCCGATGACGAGGAAGAGGTCGAAATCTCCCTGGATGATCTACTTAAACAAATCGAAGCTGGCGAAGAGATGGGCCCCGAAGTTGACCGCGAGGCCGCGGCAATAGAACTAACCGGCATGGCTCCCCCGGAAGAGGAAGAGGGGATGCCTCTTGAAGAGGACATTGAATTAAGCGATGAATCACTTGCCGACATTGTTGAGCAATTAACTGTCGACATCAGCCCGCAAAAAAGCGGCTGGGCCGGCACTCCGCAAGCAATTGTCGAGTTGGCAGACGAAGAGCTTCTTGCCTTGGAGCAGGATTCCAAGGTAAAAGAAGAGATGGCGGCCATAAGAAAGGCTGTCGCCGGCTTACAAGAGTCAAATAAAGCCCTGGAAGAGAAAGTAAACACACTAACCGAAGAGAGAGACAAGCTGTTGGGCATCTCTCTCAAATTTAAAGATACCCTAGAAGAATCAAATCTGCAAAACGCAAGATTACTATACACTAATAAAGTCTTGATTGGCACCTCCCTGAATGAGCGGCATAAAAATAGAATTGCCGAAGCTATTTCTAAGGCTGAAACTGTTGAAGAAGCAAAGATAATTTTTGAGACTCTTCAGAGCGCAACGGGCAGCACCAAAAGCAATAAGCCAGAGTCGTTGAGCGAAGCGGTCAATAAACCATCTTCAACAATAATCTTGTCTCGTCGCAAGACAGAGGCAAAACAGCAAGATGATCCGTCTGTTAAAAGATGGAGAACCTTAGCAGGCTTAAACAACAATTCATAAGGAGGATTTTCAAAATGTCTGTTTTACAAAAATTAACTGAAGGCATCAAAGAGCGTTCCCTCATGAGAGACGGTGCTGCCCTACTTGATAAGTGGGAAGCAACCGGACTTCTTGAGGGGCTCGATGATGACACTAAAAAGAATGGCATGGCTCGCTTGTTAGAGAACCAGGCCTCCCAGCTACTCAAAGAGGCTTCCTCGATGGCTGCTGGCGATGTCGAGGGCTTCGCCTCTGTGGCTTTCCCCCTCGTCCGACGCGTGTTCGGCGGCCTCTTGGCCAACGATCTCGTTTCTGTCCAGCCGATGAGCTTGCCCTCGGGCCTCATCTTCTTCTTGGACTTTTCGTATGAGACCGCTCATCTTGGCACTGATGCCGCTGATTCCATTTATGGTGGTGGCGTGGTTGGTTCGCAGATCACCGGCGGTGTCAGCGACATCAAGGAAACTGGTGGTGGCTTCTACAACATGGCTAACGCCTACAGTTCGCCAACCGGCTCTGTGGCCCTGGCCGACGCTGCAGGCTCTACAGTCGGTGACGGGCTCACAGACAATGAGTGTTTTGACGTTTCTGCAACGTGGGCTTCTTCGCTCACCGGTACTCCGGTTGCGATTAGCGCACTCACAGAGGCTCAAAAGAGACAGCTTCGATTTGACGCTGATCTTTTAGCTTCGACAAGTACTAATAAGGTATTTACCGCAGTAGTATACCTTAGCGCTACGAATATGGCTCTTGTTAACAAAGAGGCGATGCCAATGTGCCAGCTTGTTGACGATGATCTTACATCGTTGGCGGATGGCGGCGGAGATCTCACAGTTCTCCGTCGACTTACTCACTTAGGTTACGTAAGTGATACAAATGGTACGATTTCCGGTAAGGATAGACATATTACTTTCTATTGTACTGGTGGGTCGAGCACTGACGGTGAGTTGGCTGCCGATGTTACGTTTCTCTTCCCGCACGCTGATTCGTTCGCCGCTGGCCAGTCCATCGGCGCCGTCACCGGCCAGGATAACTGGGGCCTTGAAGAGCCCACAGTTTCGACTGGCAATGTTGGTTCCGCAGCCGGCAAGCAAGAGATTCCTGAGATCGACATCCAGGTCGACAGCGTTGCTGTCACCGCGATCACCAAGAAGCTCAAGGCTAAGTGGTCCCCCGAACTCGGTCAGGATCTCAACGCCTATCACAACCTCGACGCCGAGGTTGAGCTTACTGGTATTCTCTCTGAGCACATTGCTCTTGAGATCGATCGTGAGATTCTTAACGATCTCGTCCAGGGTGCTACCGCTGGTACGTACTACTGGTCACGTTCGCCTGGCTTGTTCGTCCACCGAACTCTGGGTACCGAGCTTGGTGCTACGGCTGCTGCTCCGGACTTCACCGGCACGGTTAGCGAGTGGTACGAGACTCTTGTCGAGACCATTAACGACGTGTCGGCTCAGATCCACAGAAAGACTCTCCGCGGTGGAGCTAACTTCCTGGTGACCTCACCTGAAGTTGCGAACATCCTTGAGTTTACTGCCGGATTCCGCGCTAGCGTTACTGCTGACGGAGACAAGGGAACTGTTGGTGCTGTCAAGACTGGTAGCATTAGCAAGAAGTGGGATGTTTGGGTTGACCCATACTTCCCGCGTAACCTCTGCCTCGTCGGTCGCAGAGGCGGAAGCTTCCTCGAAAGCGGTTATGTGTACGCTCCATACGTGCCACTACAAGTCACTCCCACCATCTTTGGTACGGAAGACTTCGTGCCGCGTAAGGGTGTCATGACCCGCTACGCCAAGAAGATGGTCCGTCCTGATATGTACGGTGTCGTCGTGGTTCGCGGCTTACTTGGTGAGTCTGGCGCTAGCTAGAACTAATCACTAGGTGATACAAACTAGCCCCGTCAAGGTTTTTCCTTGACGGGGTTTTTTATTTGGAATTTACAAATGCTACACACTAATTATAAATGATTGATAAGGCGAGCAGCCTTTTTTAAAAGGAGAAAACGAACATGAGTAAGTTAGGAAGATATAGTGCGGATAGAAAGAAGGTTGAAGCGCTCACAGCCGCTAAAACTGTTGAAGTTTCAGATTGTGGGACTCTATTTACTTTAGGAACAGCCGGCGGATTCGCCGTAGTACTACCAGACGCATCATCTTGCGGTGCAGGCTGGTGGTGTAGATTTATCGTTAAGGTAGCGCCAACTACAGCGTATACTGTTGATGCCTCCTCTGGAGATGGTAATAATCTTCATGGCGCCGTCTTCGGTGCTGAAGCGGGAGCTTGTGACTCCACAACCGGTACCGCTACAGACACCATTACTTTCGTAGCCAACAAGGCCCATATTGGTGATTTTGTAGAACTTTGCACCGATGGAGCCTTTTGGTATGCCCAGGCCATGGCCTCAGAGGCAGATGGCATTACCTACAGCTAGTAGTTAAGAGAAATAAATAGCCTTATCAACATCAAACCCCTTGTTCTTATCGAGCAGGGGGTTTTTTGTTATATCTAAAAAGACCTCAAAACGCAGATTGGCTGAAAAATATCGCAGGCAATTTTTGAGATTTTTACTTTATGGGTAGCTATTTAATATAACCATCGAGAAGGATAACAAATATGAGTGATTATGATTTTATAGACCATTACGGCGACAACGAAGAAGTAAAAGGCGAAGAACAACTAGCCGATAACGAAGTTGTTTCTTCTTTAAACTGCGCTTTTGTCGGCATCGGTGGAGGAGGGGGCAAGATGGCGAAAGCCTTCCTCGACATCGGATTCAATAAAACTTTGCTCGTCAACACTACGGCCAAAGACATTCCAGAAGATATTGACGAGAAACACGTCGTCCTGATTCCGGACGCGGATGGAATCGGCAAAGATGTAAATCTTGGCAAAGCCGTGTTCGCTGACAACGGTGCCGTCGTGGAGGATGCCCTAAGAACCAAGCTTGGGAACGTCGATTGGCTATTTGTTTTGGCTGGGGGAGGAGGAGGCACAGGCAGCGCCTCTGCGTCCTTACACGGCGTATTTGAGCGCTATTTGAAGTCCGTAAGCGCCGGCGGTTCGGTTGTATATATCATATCTCAGCCATCTGCCCAAGAAGCTCTGAATTCCACGATCGGCAAGAATGCTGCTTCGCTCCTGAACGATGTATCCGAGCATACTTATATTGTTCTTGATAACGAAAGGCAAGTCAAGCTATTGCGCGGTAAAGTCGGGATGCTCGGAATGTTTCCGTTCGCGAACACCGTATTTGCTAAATTATTAGCACAGGTATTAAAGCTTTCCTCAGAACAATCAGCCATTCAATCGTTTGATTCTAAAGATCTAGAGAGGTGTCTCGGAACTAAGAAAAGGACGTTTGTTGGCTCAACGATCATCCGAGATCCGAAAGATCCTAATCTGGGAGCAACAATATTCCAAAATTGCTTAAGTCGCTCTCCTTGCCCCCTACCCAAAGGTAAACCTGCTACTGGCTCGATGTTGCTGGTGACAACTTCAGAAATGGCAAGTGATCCCGAGATCAGCAAACATTTGGACGCGGCCATTTCGTATGTTGGCGGAAGAACGGAGACGTTGTTTGCCGGCGTGTACATAAAAGAAAACCTTCCAGGCCTGGTCGCCATATTGACAATGAATGGGTTGGATTGATAATTAAAAACTATTTATTATATTCCAAGGAGGAATAAATGGGTAAAACTAAGAAACGCCTTACAATGGCGAAATATGCTAAGAAATATGCTTCAAGAAGGGCAACCATGAAGCGCCTAAAAGACATTGCGGAGGAGGATAAGCAGCCTGTTGTTGTTGAAATCGCTCCTCCGCCACCGGCACCAGAATTAAAGCAACCTGTTGCTGTTGAACCCGCTTTCGTGACCACGCCACCACCGGCGCCAGAACTAAAAGTGGAGAAGGCAGCCAAGCCTGCGCCCAAGAAGAAGCCTGCCCTCAAGAAGAAACCTGCTACAAAAAGCCGCTTTTCCAAAACAAAGGCCAAGAAGTCAACCTCTGAAGGATAAAACAAAGTCTCCTAACTAATTATAGTGAATAGGAGACTTTATGAATGGCCAGCACAATTTCAAGCGCGACAATGAAGGTAACCATAGCTGAGCAGATTATTCTGAACGGTGCGGAACAAGGTTCAAAAAATACATTAAGTATTAGTGGTATAAAGGACATATTTAAAAGAATAGTTACTATTGCGGCAGACGATGATGCTACAATTTTAGTTTTTAAATCCACGACTGCCTCGGCAGACGGGGCTTTGGATCTGCAGACTGTAAAATATATTCGTGTAACTAATTTAGACGATTCGAATTCTGTTGGCC
>Ga0080013_1006363_pt1 | contig 10553 bp, 9 predicted proteins | sample ETNvirenome_6_85_FD_69236 | JGI IMG/M metagenome (GOLD analysis project Ga0080013, IMG submission 69236) | Marine viral communities from the Pacific Ocean - ETNP_6_85 (SPADES assembly) (version 2) | ecosystem: Environmental > Aquatic > Marine > Oceanic | place: Pacific Ocean | collected 2013-06-19
CTGACAGTATCAAAGTCCCCTGAAATCTCGGGCCACTGAAACTGTACAGGGCCACCCGTTACAGGCCAAAAAATAGTGAACCCAAACTCATTCCTTACCCGGTACATTTAAACAGCCTTGTATACCAAGTCGTGACCCCACTCTGTCACGTTCTCGTGAAGGATCCCTAACTCAGCAAATGCACGGTTAACGCCCGCGATGACCAGGTCTTTCTCTTCCTTGGGTGTCGTCGCACAGCAGTAGTCATCCCAGAAGATGATACTACCCGGTTGCGTCAACCGGAACGCCTCGATTGTATCCTTATAGACTGCCTCTGCTTGATGGCATCCATCGACGTAGATGAAATCGAACTTACCCGGCAGCGTAGGAAGTACTTCATCCGAGCGAGCCTCGTACACCCTGTAACAAGCGTCGGGTAGCACCTTGTAGGCGGCTGCTACCGTACGCAGATTGTGTAAACACTTGTCTCGGAGCGGCTTGTACTCAGGTCCAGGCCACGCATCGACGCAGGTTAGGTGAGCAGCGCCGGGAGGTGCATCCTTAGTGATCTCCAAGATGTTTTCGAGGAGCCAACTACTCGACAAACCTTCGTAGGAACCAACCTCCAGCAACCGCAGTGACTTTTTGCTGCGAAATACCGTTTCGAGCCACGGGCGTAGCTTTTCGTCCCACGTAGGTTCGTGGATCATAAACCAGGTCGCATCGTATTGGAGTCCAGGTGTCTTAGGCATCTTCTTTCTCTTCCCAGTGACGCTAGGCGCACTGAGCCAAAGGTACTTGCGCGAGGAACGCAGTCATCTCTTTTCCAAAGCACGAATAACTTCTGCGGGAGTCATCTCTTGCTCCTCGGCGGGCACCTTACAAAAAGCGCGTCCGCGTACATGATCGCGCCGCTGCTCGGGCAGCCGTGCTGCTCTGCGTTCCCCGCGTAGCGGAAGCCCAGCGGCTCCAGGATTTCCATCATCTGCCGCAGCGTGCTCTGCCCGTTGTACAGTCGATCAAACATCACCTCGGCCTGAATCCAGGATACCTTCTTGAGCGTCTCCTGCGCACCGAGCAGGACGGCCTTCTCGTAGCCTTGGACGTCGAGCTTGAGCAGCACGTCGTCCTCCAGCGGCATCTCGAACTCACGGACCACGTCGTCCAGGGTCGCATAGTTCACCTGCACCACGGTTTGATCTCCCACGTCCGGTGACCTGGCCAGCAGCCAGCGTGTCGGCTCCAGCGGCGAGCTACAGTAGTTGGCGGTGTTCATCTGCACGAAGCTGGCCTCGCTGCCTTTACAGCCGAGCGCGTAGGAGTACAACTCGACCTGGACCTCCGGGCGCATCTTTGCCCAGTGCTCGCGGTTCTGGTTCTCCAGGTACGGCATGACGCCCTGGTGTGGCTCAAAACAGTAGACCCACTTGAGGTCGGGCAGCCGCTTCTTGCCGCAGATGTAGTCGTTGACCCAGCCGCCAGAGTTAGCGCCCACGTCGATAATGGTGGATACCTTGAAGTCAGCTATGCCGGGGACACGGTCGCCGTTGAGCAGGGCGCGCTCGGTTTCCAGGCGGTTCAAGTCGACCATCTTAATAATCCTCTACCGCCAAGCTGCCATCAGACGCTCCCACCGCTTCGTCCACGGCCACATCTTGGGCTTGCCGCTGTAGACCGCGCCGAAGGCGTAGGCCATGTACACCGGCACGCCGTTGCCGATGGCCTGGTAGAGGTTGTTACGCCAGCGTACCTCGGTAGGTTCTACAGGCTCCCCACAATTGTCGTAGGGTTGCCACCAGTCGGGCTTCGTGCGCCAAGCAGGTGGAATCTTGAAGCCTTGATGAAAGGCAGCTTCCTCAAGGGTAAGGCGGCGTCCGTAGAAACGGGAGGCGCGACGTTTGTCTGAGGCACATCCCTTGTACTCGGTCGCCATAATCGTAGGACAAACACCGGGAAAAACACGCCGGTAACGCTCATCGTAAAGACGTGGGGGAAGATGTGTATCGAAGCCTCCGATCATACGATTGCGGTTTTGGAACGGTGTTCGCGTGAACTGGGCAGCATTATAAGGTGTGCCCCAGAGGTTCTGGTTAGCACAGCGCCCGAGGACGTTTTCAACCCACAACACATTGAAGGGGAGAGCTAACGCCCAGTCTGTCAGGTCTACCTGCGCAAAACGTCCTATAGGACCACCCTGTGTCCGAGCCGCGCTCCTCGGAGGGCATGGAGGTGAGGCCCAAAGCGCGTCAAAGTCGTGCTGAAGGCTCTCGATGAACCCCTCTTGGAGAACATCCTGTTGCACGCTGTTACCGCTGCCCACGAAGGTGGATAAATGGTGCTTGGACTCATCTATCTCAAAGCCGACGCACTCGTGACCGGCTTGCTCCAGGCCAAGGCGCGCGAGACCGGCACCGTCGAAGAGCACGGCGATGCGCAGCTTCTCAGCAGGGTTATGCAGACGTCCGTAGGCACCGAACCTATCCATGATGCTCCCTCACTCCCACCAGGGGCTTGTCACCCAACTCTTTTGTACATGTGTACCAGAGGTGGTGCCCTGCGTGAAAGAGGAAGCGGCCTCCGCAATAGACTTGGTGATACCGCGCCATCAGACCCGCGACGTAATCACGACACGTCTTCCAATCACCATCGAGCCACGCTTTTCGATAGCTACCTACAGCGAACGGTTTGTTCTTGACCGTGGTCATCTGACGTATGTGTACAGCTTCTGCCACAGAAGCTACGATAGGATGTGTAGCCGGTAGTTCTGTTGCCTTGCCCACCGCAGCCGCGACCTCACCGAGTTCGGGTCGAGGACCAAGTATACCTACAACACCAGACAGAACGGTCACAGTGTCGAAGCCAGAACCCTTCGTAGCCGTCTTAGCCTTAGTCGCCACAGGTAGCTTACCTTCGTAATCGCGAAGGAAGCGTTCAATCGTGAACACGCGCTGGTACATCAAGATCTTGTCGCGGATTACCGGCATCGGCGCAGGACAAATACCCTCGGACGGGTCTGTCATGTCTCGGCTCTCGGGGAACGTCTCCTTATATATATCAGGGCACCCAGCCCAGAAACGGTTCCCAAGTACCTGCTGACCCACATTATTGCAATGCGTTGTCAGATGGCGAAAGTAGGTTTCGTCGCGTTTAGGATCGGTGGGGTTCCCGTGCCAGTGATGGTAGAAATGGATGTCTTCGTACGCATCTACGAAGCATCCGTCCAGAGCCGCTTTCTGGGCCAACTCCGTATCCGAGAAGACGCTGATGTAGTGCGGGTGCAGAAGGAAGCCTACTTGCTCGATGTACGCACGGGTCGCTATATAAAAGGACAGGAGACCGTCGCCGCTATACGGTGGCAGACCACCCGGAGCATCGTACGCGCTGCTGTCGTCCGTAAAATGGGGGTCACCGATACCGACTACAAGGGGTTTATCTACACCACCAGCGGCATTGATCTTGGCACCGATACGCGATGCCCAATCCTTCGGGCACTCAAAGTCATCAGACATCTGAATGATGATTTTGCCTGTACTGTGCTCATAGCAATTGTTCCAACAGCCGTTATTTCCCTGCCCCTTCGGCCCTACCACAAGCTTCGTTGGGCACTTGATGCGTGTACCGGCCTTGATCTCACGCTCTAGCGCAGCGATCATTTCAACGTCGTCGTCGTCGGCACCGATAATGTATTCGATGTCCGGATGCGCTGCGCGGGTCACGCACCAATCGTACGCACGCCAAAACATCTCAAAGCGATGGATTCCGCGTGTGGCGTGTAAAATACTAATGAGCGTCATTCAGGATCCTTTCTAGGGTGCGCTGTTGTGCTCTGCACACCACTTTGCAACGTAAGCTGACAATGAGGGTGGAAAACTTTTACCTCATCATTTCTCCTCACGCGACACGAACAGGATACCGAGTAATTCTACCTCGTACAAGGTGGACAGTACAGCTATCCAGCGGTAGGATAGGGTGTCCTGTGTCGCGACAGGAGACCTCTGTGCATACACCTGAAGAGCATCCCGATTTCGTCGGCTACCGCTGTCAGCAGCACCCTTGGGATCCAACGTATATGGCGGCACCGCACCCAGCCGGGATAGCTTCTTGGCTATACCATGGCATCGAATCTGCATACATGGATGTAAAGGCTATCTTTAGCGCATTCCCTCCAGAGCTACAAGAAAGGTTACGAGCGATTCCCGAAGAGGCAGCCTGGCAAATAGACGATATCTTGATGGATGAGGAGAGTTTACGTTTGCTTTGGACTACTTTGGAGAAACCTCTAGGCGGTCCTCACCACACACCGGTATTCCCTGACGACCTCGACAAAACGCCAACACAACAAGAGTATTATGGGGCGCACTGTTACGCTATCTTCCTACCAAGAGAAGCTATCTTGGAAGCATGGGTAGACGATAACGTGTCAGGAGGAGGTCGACTCTACCTTATCGATCTGAGTGTTGCCCAGCCTCAAGTAATCCCTATCCAAAGTGAACGGCACTACGTTTGGGGAAATCCACCCCTCGCACCAGGGAAACAAGCACAACTTTTACGTTTACTGGAAGACGGTGAAACTGTACGTGACGCAGCCAAAATTGTTGGCATCGCAAATAGCACTGCACACAGATATGGGAAAGCTGCGGGTCTTGTGAAAGATGTGTACCGTGCGCCACAAGAACTCATCGACGTACTTGGTACAGACTACGATCATATTGTAGCTGCCGATTGGAGTATGACGCAGTCCGCTGTCAGGGCTTTACGTAGAAGGCAAAAGCCACCCATACCTGGATACGTACCCAAAGAGATGCCCTCCGATGAAGAGTTGATACCCTGGTTTTTACGCAAGACGGACGCAGAGATCGCAGGTATGTACGGCATAAGCGGTTCATGGGTGAGCAGCCGAAGAAGAGCTTTAGGCTACCCTAGAATCCAAGGTGGTTTGACGCCTGAAAGAGAGAAAGTCGTACGCGAGGCGAAGACACTCGCAGCAGCCGCAAAGAAACTAGGTGTACACAAGGCTACCATCAGCAAGTGGCGAAAACAGTTAGGTATATCTAGACCACACGGAAAACCCGAGATCCCTATCCCTCCAGAAGTCCTGCCTTTATTAGGTGTCAAAAAGATCGCGGAGATAGTCGCCTTAACAGGATACTCTAAATCACGCGTACAACGTTGGCGAAAACAAGTAGGTGCCCTCTCGGTAAGAGAGCAGGAACGTATACGTATGCGTACCCTACGCGAACGTGCGCGCGAGATGTACGCCACAAACAGAGACATAGTAATCTCGAAAGAGTTAGGCGTAGATCCTAGTACGATTAGCCGCTGGCGGCGAGAAGACGGTGTAGCACCACACAGAAAATGGCCAACAGCACAGGAGTTGCCACTTTGGGTACGCCAGGCGATAAGCACACTCCCCGACGAGCAGTTAGCCAAAAGACTCTCACAGGAACCTGAGTACCAAGGCATAAACCGTGCAATAATCGACGCTTGGCGCACTGAACTCGCGAAAGACGCCTACACACAGCAATGGCGTACCCGCCTAAGAAAAGCTATCCTGCCATGGCTTTCCAGAGTACCTGATACGGTTCTAGCAGAAGTCCATAACGTAAAAGAAGAAACCATTGCAGGTATCCGCAACCAGGAAGGCATTCCCGCATGGAGTCCAACCAGGGTAAAACTGCCGTTACAAACCGTACTTACATTGAACACAATGCCCGCACGGAAACTCGCGGAGCGTTTAGGTGAACATGTTGAAAATGTTGTGTGGTGGCGTCGACAGTACGGCATACCTCGGTACGAACAGGTCAACCTGCCCCGGTGGATTGCTCACGCACTTGGTACTGATTACGACCGCATAATCGCGCAACGCTTCGGTGTCGCAATACCGGCTGTCACACAGTGGCGCGAAGAACTTGGTATACGTCCCTATAACGATGAAGAGCCTCAAGTCTTCCCTGACATGCAAACAGGACCGGTCTCTTCTACAGGCCCTGTAGATACCCTCAGTCCCGCACTCGTAGCTATCCTGGGTACGGAACCCGCGTCTGTGATTGCAGCCCAACAAGGTGTATCTGTTGAGCAAGCCGAGCAGTGGCATCTGGACCGTGGTATTCCCCTGTTTAAACAAGCTACGGTAGCCCCCGAAGTCCTGCACGCGGAGCTTGAAGAGCTTTTCGATGCAGGGTACACCAACGAAGAGATCTCCGAATACACCGGGCTACATATCGAGACTGTACGCGAGGAACGCGACGAGCTACGACCTCTCTCAGCAGCCATCAGGCTTGCCTTCGCCACAGGCGCAACGGACGCGCAAATAGCCAGTAAACAAGGGTTTACACCTTCACAGGTGGCCATCTGGCGCGAGCAGTGGTACGGGGTAAAGGACTAATTTAAACGCTTCACGCCACATCGTCTTCCTCGTCAAGGGGTCGTTTGACAGGATCTTCGTCCACCGCAGCAAGCTCCACCATAGTATCAACCTGCCGCAAAAGCTCCTCCTCGTCATCCACCAACCGCGTCCGAAGCACGATCTCCCGCTGATACGCACCCGACAAACTCGCACTGCGCTCCGCAAGCCGAGTCAACAAGGAAGGTTCCACATACAAACCCAACACCTTCGCGTGTGCCTTCATAATCTGTACCCGCTGCTCCAAGGAAGGCAGAGGGAAGTCCACCACACAATCGAAACGACCAGGACGACGCAACGCCTTGGGGAGCCTTTTGAGGTTGTTAATCGTACCGATCATAACACGGGGTCTACCAGCATTGATCGCATCGAGGTGAAACAGAAGCGACGACGCATCCCAAATCCGATCGATGTCGTCAAAAAGGATGATGTCAGGATCCAGAAGAGGGACCGATCTCGTAATCCAACGCCCGCTGTGCGCCAACAACGTGTGGTCAAACGCGAGCATGGACTGACCAAGCCTCTCCGCAAGCCGAAAGGCGAGCGTCGTCTTTCCCGTGCCCGGTGCCCCCAAGAAGATGTAACTGCGGCTGACACCCAGCGCGTGCGCCCTACGAATCTGCTCTATGAGCACGTCCTCGTTGGCACCGTTGCAATTGACGTAGACCTCCCACTGAGGGCGGTCTAAGACACCAAGCTGTACCGCCTCGTCGTTGGCCGAGTACTCCAGCGTCAGCACCCGGCTCAAACGCTCCTGTATCTGCTGTTTGAGCGCGACGCGAAACTTTTCCTTGTCCCGCACGTAGGGGCCACAGTCTATCTCGCCTCCCTGGTAGATAAAAGCCACCGGGATGTCATCAGCCAAGGCACAGGCACGAACTTCCGTTTCGTCGTCCTTGGACGTGTAAATCACCTCAAAGGTGTACCCGAGCCGTTTCAACGTGGTGACGTAAAAATCTACGGCGGAACCGTACCCCTCGATCTGATCTGTCAGACCTTCCCCCCGCATGAACTTTCCCCTCGTATCCTTGTTGATCTCCATCACATCCAGCAAAGCGCCCGCACTCGACACGAGGCCCAGCCCCAACGCTATCGGATTCTTCCGGTTCTGTACCAAGTAATAGATTTCCAGCGCCTCGCGGGCAAGCGCCGTTGCCTTCTGGACCCAATTTTTCTTCTGGGTGACCTTCTTCTTCCTCGTACGCCATTTGTGGGGACGCCACTTGCGGGTCGCAGCGAAGTCAAAGAGAACATCGGGATTTTTTCTCGTCATGCACCCACCGTAGCGAGTACTTACCACGCTGTCAAGAGAAAATCAGCCCTCTTCGATACTTTTTGTGAAGGTCTCCTTGTACACATCCCGAGCGTAATCCAGCACGTCATCAGCAGTAGCCACAGGGCACCAAATGTGAGAAAAATACAGAACGCCGTCACCAATGTTCGCATCCCGGTTGAAAACCAATTCTTCGATAAGAGGTTCCGCCCGTGTCACCAATTCGCATTTGCTTGGGTCCACAACCATACGACCGTCTACCGTCTCAGCGTCCTGAAACAAAAACTGCCCTTCAAAGGGCACGTCTTTGTAAGTAACACCGCCCGCTCTAACTTCTACCTGACCACGTATTGTATAAGGGCTTTGCGCGGCACGCGGCAACATCGCAAATAAGCTCTTCAAAATGTAATCGGTATACACTGTTTCAGCGGCAAATAAAGCACGCTGTACCAACATGCTTGCTTCAGTAGGGACACCGCTACGGCAGGAAGCAATAAATTCTACCATAAGGTCGCCCTGCCCCTGCTTTTCTAGCAGGGACGTCACACCCACGTTACAAGCCCGTGTTATAGGCCCAAGAGCACCATCGACAAGTTCGGCGGTCGGCTCAAGATCGACAGCGCCGAGATGCTCTAAGCGTCGTTTCAAGCGGATCGACGTCCCGACCCCGGAGCCGCCGGTACAGTCCCCGTCAACAAAAACATCTACCACTTTATCTGCTAGTGCTTGCTCCGCGTCTCCGCTTGGACCCGAAAGCTGTTCCACCAAACCACGCAGCGTACCGCTCAAGACCTTGAACCACAAAGCAGCGCCCTGCGACGGCGAGACCAGCACCACCCGCCCCTCGGTGTCGGTGCTTTGCGACACAAGACGGGATACCTGTTCCTGCGTTTCCGGTACAATCCAAAAAGTTTGGCCGCGCCCAATGACCCCAGCAACCACGGGTGCAGTAAGAATGTCTTCGTCGGAAACGTAGCCGCGTATCTTTATCTTTTCAGTCAAAGTCAGCAGATCTGGCTTCGCCGCGACCAACGCAGCAAGCTCCATTGGATGCGTACTGCGTAAATTGGTAACAAGCCAGTTGGACTCTGGCATGTAACCACCCCCGGCATTACCCTTCACAAGAGAGTGCTCCAAAAGAGGTATGATGTACTTGTGGTAGCGCGGGTCAGGGATTCCATTGTTCAAGCCCTTTGTCTCGCCCAAAAAACCCGTGCCAGGATCCAAGCAGAAGAACAAAACAGGTCGCCAATAGTTTCCTTTGTCACTACGAACGAACTTCCGAAGAACCAACGCGCGTTGGTGGTATTTGTCACATGTTGCACAGTGGCCCGAAACGGTGCGGGAGGCCGACTCCCCCGCGTGGAACATAACTTCAAGTTCCTGATTGATTTCTATTTCGTCTGGTGCAAAATACTCGTCTATGTAAAACCATTTGTAGCCGTCCCCGAAATCGATGACCTCTTCATAGTCCCCTGCACGCGACACGGGAATCTTACGGCTTGTTGCAACCGCCGCTTCACGTTCAGCGACCGACAGTTCTCCAATGAATTCCTCCGGTAACTTCCAACCAAACTCTACCTCGTCCCCTAACATCCCCATCGCTGCGTAATGTTCCAAAGCTCCCGTCAGCGACGTCCAATGTCCTTCGGCTACATACTCTAAGTCCAACCCTTCCACGGCACCATATACACGCCTTATTTTAAACGGTATATCAGGACGCAAACCGAGGGAACTAGACGTCTCCTCGCGCGCCCTCCACACCGGCGCGAGGTCAGTCCCCTTCAAACTCTCGATCGGTGCCCCACGCGTCTTCCTGTTGTATTGCCGCACAAATTCACGAGCTAGTTCAAAATCTTGTAAGTACTTAGCGAGCGCAATGCGAAAGAGTCGTAAGAACCACACAATTCGATCGCTACGTTGTAATACTTCACGCGCCCAGACAATCGACGCCTTAATGTCGGGCACGAGGTCTGAGCCTACGGCAGCGTGCTCCCGGAGGTAGTGACCGAAGATGTTTGAGTCAAAAAAGTCTCTATAGTAGTTTGGGTTCTCTAACAGCATTATTCGTCCTCGCCGCAGATTCCAAGTAAAATTCCATCACTCAACAACAGGTTCGACGTTCGCGGTGAGCAGCGTAAGTGCGTCGGTGGGTGAAAGGTTGAAACGTTCACCATGCGCCACAAGATTCCAGCGAAACGTACCTTGTGCGTTCTGCTGAAATACCACGGCGACCTCTTCAGCCAACGTATACAATATCTTCGGTCCTTTCTTCTGCGCCATCTTAATTGCTCAACGTCGTTTTAGGTTTACGTGGAGGCAAGCCCAAGACAGGCTTGGGTGCCTTCACCGGAGTTTGTGCCGCCTTCGGCGCACGTTTCGCTTCGCCTGTTTTTGCTCGCTTCAAGAAAGCGAGGCCAACCAACGTAGCTGACGTGATAGTCAACACCGTGCGCGTACCCTTGTCCAAGGGGTGCTTTGCTGCCATAGCCATCCCTAACGGTACAATCGGTGCCAGAGCACCCGCGAAGTAACCAAAAGCTGCCTTCCCACCTTCAGGGATACCAGCCATGCCGTCGCTGATAGCATTGCCTACTGTCGCTCCCACAAGCACACCGTAGCCTTTATGCCCGACGCGCTCCGCTATGTAATCGTCCAAGGAAAAACCAACCAAGGACGATATAATCAAGACACCGTTGTCAATGACACCAAACTTGAGTGCCCTCATAAAATCGCTCATTCTTCTTCTCCGCACGCTCTTTTGCTTCTTCACGCAGTTCTTCTAAAAACCGAGTACGATATGTTCTTCGCTTTCAGCTACCAATGCCCACTCAGACTCAATTTTCTGTAACTCTTCGTCTGTTGTGTCTTTAGAAATCAACGTACCGTCACCGAGAT
>Ga0080013_1006364_pt1 | contig 10552 bp, 13 predicted proteins | sample ETNvirenome_6_85_FD_69236 | JGI IMG/M metagenome (GOLD analysis project Ga0080013, IMG submission 69236) | Marine viral communities from the Pacific Ocean - ETNP_6_85 (SPADES assembly) (version 2) | ecosystem: Environmental > Aquatic > Marine > Oceanic | place: Pacific Ocean | collected 2013-06-19
TTGGGGCTTGAAGCTTGTCGCTTGGAGCTTCTGTCAATATGACATATTGACGCGCGACGATTTGTCGCAGCTTGGAGCTTGCGACTGTGCTTTCAGCATTACCTGGTAAAGCACCTGTGAGTCCCAGGGCCCTGCTGCGCGGGCCCCGGTTCGTGGATGCTATCTATCATTCTCCACTATATTTTCTAAACGTTTTACGTGTCGTCTTATGAACTTAAATCTAGGTAAAGAACCAATGTTGGTCTTATATCCTCTAAGTTTTCTTAGCTGTTTCCCCAGCTGCCTTTGGTTAATTGGTTTAGTAAAAACACTAAAGCCAAGTTTTTCCAAAAATCTAAATCTGAAAGAAATTTCAGCGTGAGTCTTTTCAGTGATTTCATTCATATCAATTGTCATCATGCTCCAACAAAAGTCAGAAGCGTTCTTGTGGTCTTCTTCGCTCCAGCCGTTTGAGTCACATTTCCTATAGTCGTATGCTAGTCCCATATTATTTTCCTTCCTCATGTCCCCCGGTTGTTGCAAGCCAGTTTAAACGTTCGTTGTCTTCTTTGCTTCTCTTCTTGTCCCAGTGTTCAGAATTTAAAATTAAATCCAGGCGCTGTCTCAATTCTATTGTGGCTGCATTCTGGTCTAGTTTATCAATTGTTTGGATGGCCAGGACCAGGACGTTATGCGCCTCGTCGCTCCAGCTATTGGTTTTTCTTTTAGTATCTTCTTCTCTAAAGTATGGCATATTTCTCCTTTTTGATTGTTAAAATAACATTGTACCATGGACCGTTATTAAATAATACAAAATAATGCAAGTTATCCACATTTTTTTTAAGACTGTAACCTAAAAGCCACACCCCTACATCTTGTGTCAATGCGACATAACGTCGCAGCTATATCTTGTGTCAATGCGACATATTGTCGCGCGACAATATGTCGCAGCTTGGAGCTTGCGGCTTGGAGCTTGGAGCTTGGAGCTTGAGGCTTTTGTCAATAGGACATATTGACGCGCGACAATTTGTCGCACGTCCAGGCCCAGCCGTGGACGCCGCTTTCATGTAGCGTGGGGATTATTCGGCCTTCCCCCATATTTTATTCTCCGTGGGCCTGGATTAGTGTTTTCCATAAGTCACATTTTCTGTATTTATATCCCAACAAGCCCGACAACTACCGCATTTATTATCTTGATCAGCTGAGGGACAAGTCTTAGTCTTAGTTGACACAGCGCTAGTCCATGGCCATGCCTTAGAGCTGGGTCCGTCGATCATGGCCCCAGATACTCTAATACATAAATTTTTTGGAATTAATTTTTTTTCTATTTTTTGGACCCATGGTTCACGAGTCGGTAACCAGTGTTTAGTTTGTGGCGTCTCCGCGCATACTTTAAAAATTTTTTGTAAATGATCAATATCTCTAACATCGCCGGAATCATGCCACCTGAACCATGGATGGTCCACGACCAACACCGTCATGGCCTCGGTCCATTGTGGATGGTCCAGGCTTTGATATCTCCGCTCTAAAGCTTTTTGTACATTAGGGAAGCAATAACGCCCCTTTAATGCATAGCAGCCATAACAAACCGAGCCTTTGATCTTTCTTAATTTAGACCCAGTTTTGCACCTGATGGCCGGCAGGTTATACGCCGGCCCAGGCATTTTGGATGGTTTACTAAGACCACCAGTGATTTTATGAGCTTCTTTTTTTAGCAATTGGCTCCATATCTTTTTTAACTAAACGCAATATCTCTTCAATTGCATCCGCTATTCTTTTTAATTGTGTTGTATCCATTTATATCCTTTTGTTGTCATATATTATATATGATAATTATGGCAGAATTATGGCAATTCGTGTCAAGAAGCGATATGACGCGCGACAATATGTCGCAGGCGCTTGAGGCTTGAGGCTTGAGGCTTTTTTCATTATTCAGGGATCAGTAGCTTTGGATACCGGCCTCTCGGTTGATTACGATCTAGCCACGCCGGTGGGCTTATTAAGCTTTTTCCCACTATTATTCTTCCATACTGATCCCAGATCCAACACCGATAGTCAGGCTCCATGGCCCTGACAGTAAGCATTGGATCAGGGATCAGTCTCGGTTTAATCGTAGTGCGAACATATGTTGCTTTACTTTAGACCGAGATATGTCCCTATTGAAAGCTAGTGAACTAATTCACCAGATTCAAAATTCTCTACGAAACTGTTTTGCATTTGGTTTTGAGATTCACGCAATTCTCTCTCATTCCTTGCGTCCTCAATTCCTTGCTTTCGTCTTACGACTTCAGCCTCGTAGTTCCTTTCGTCTTGTCTTTGTACAAACCTTTTACTGTGTTTGTACTTTGAGCCTATCCTATTTAAACGAAGGAAGGCAGGTATCTTTCTTTTTTTATCTTTCATGGTCATATATTATCATACTTTCATATTAAGTTCAACTACTAAATTGTCGCAGGCGAGCAATCGCCTGCGACTTGAATTTTTACTCTTTTTTTTCTTCCACGGTATCTACTTTAAGATTTTCTTTTCCGTGTTCTTCGGTGTCAGCTTGATCCCATTCACCTTTGTGAAACTTTTCTTTAGCTTCATTGGTGTTGTTGGCTTCTATTTCAATAGATTCCCAAACATCCGAAGTAAAATGAACTGTATAAGTTTTCATAAGTTCCTAACTGTTTCCACATCTTTGCTTGTGGTTTAGCAATGATTAATTTTTTAATCATAATAGGATTATATATGATAATTGTGGCATAATCATGGCAAATCTTGCCTTAATTTGCCTTATTTTAAGTTATCCACAGCCACTACATCTTGTGTCAAGAAATAAATTGACCCTGCGACAATATGTCGCAGCCCTGTAATATTTCGTAATATTTTGTGATTTGATTTTTAATCAATAATCATATATAATATATGACAGAAATGGAGGAAAAAAATGAGTAAAAATAATGAAATGCAATTATGGAAGCGAGATCACTTTGAGAGTAAAATTGATAAGTTGCTTGAACCAGAAATTGAGAGAGAAGAACTGAAGATTAAGACTACAATTAACAAGATACTAGAAAAAGGTATCAAGTCTTTTTCAAAGTCAATAGGTGCAGATAAGGTCATAGCAAGACTGGAAAAAGCTGAAGAAGAAAAAAGACAAGCATCACGACTTGCTTACACTTTTTTCAATAATAAAGCATCAAGTGTTGTGTCTTATCATAAAGCTAAAGAATACAAATTTGATAGAGATGATAAGAATACCATCTCAGTCAAGGATTGTGTTAGTCAGCTTGAAAAATGGGCAGAAAAACAAGCAGAACAATATGCTGAAACCACAGAACAGGGAAAACGATTAAACTTCTTAAAAACTTTGCGAGATAGTTGCAAAGATAAAGTAAAAGAAGCTACTGTATCTGATGAGTTAAAAGCTACTCTTGATAACTTAATGAAGATGGTTGGTGTTTCTTGGGAAAGAAAACTTCCAGCACTACCTAAACCGAAGAAGTAAGATGTCGTTAAAGGTAAGAGATGTAATCAGGGAATTGAAAAAATTCCCTGATGACTACAAAGTGGCTTTGGAATCTTATGAAGTTGAAGGTGATGGTTATAAGATTTATAATGTTCGTTCAGTTGAAACTGATGAGGATTGTAAGAAGATGGTCTTAATCAAGTAGCTTGAAGCTTGAAGCTTGTAACTTGAAGATTGGAGGTGTTTTTGAATACTTAACATAAAAAAACCCTGCGACAATTTGTCGCAGGGTCATTATGTTGTATTGACTATAAAGGTTTTTCTACTTCTGGGTGATTTTCGTAATAACTCCCATTTTCAACTGATTTATTATGAGATTTAGCTACATTTTCTAGCACAGTATCAACATCACTAGCTAAAAAATAACTTTGATTTTTTCTATCATTAAGTTTCTCTAAACAAAGTTTATATTTCATAGCTTCATCTATATTTTTATGGTTTTTAATAACTGTAAAACTTTGTGAATTTTCACTATACACATTTTTTTCAATTACTAACCATACTTTATTATTTGACATTATTTTCCTTCCTTCCAAACATACATAGTTTTATTTATATAAATTCTTATAGACTGTAATGTTTGGATAGCTGTTCTATAAGAATTTTTTTCAACATCAAAGTAAGTTAATGAACCAGTTTTATTTACTTTGCATTTTTCGTCCCAAATTGCTGAACGAACATTTACTTCGTATTGGTGAGGTTCATAAATTGTAGTTTGTTCCTCGCCATTTTTTGTAAATGTTGGCGCATAATAAATAGTGAATTCATCACCAATTTTTAGTTGCTTATTTATTTGATTTATTTGTTTTAACATAATATCGCATATTATCATAGTTACAGAAATATTCAAATCACAAAATGTTACGAAATATTACAAGCACAATTATAGGTTGTGTCGCCCTGCGACAATTTGGCAAATGTACAAATCACTAACTATCTGATATAATGGCATTATAAAAATAAAGGAGAAAAAATGAAAATAAATAAAGTCACAGACATAGCAATTAAGCCAACAGCAGAAAAAATTTTGGCATCTATGCAAGCACAATTAGATAACCCAAAAAGCAAGCAAAAATGGGATAGCCCATTTAAAAGAAGAAGTGGAATTGGTAAAAATGCATTGACAAATAATTATTATAGAGGATCAAATTTATTTCTTACAATGTTTGATGTTGATAAAAATAAATATCCGCATGCAATTTATGCAACAGAAAAACAATGGAAAACTTTAAAATGTAAAGTTGTTAAAGGTTCACCTTCACTTCCTATAACTTTTTGGAAGAATATTACAGAAGAATCAAAAAGATTTAAAGGTAAACAAGTTGTTGTCAGTTCTTTTTGTTTATATTCTAGGGTTTACAATGTTAAATTTATTGAAGGTGATTTCAAAGTTCCTGAATTTAAAACAGGTAAACAATATTCAATTAAATCAATTGATGATTTTGTTAAAGCAACTAAAGTTGAACTTCAACACAGTGAGAACAAAGGTTGTTTTTATTCACCTAAAAAAGATTATATCAACATGGAATATAAAACAAACTTTAAAGATACTGCAGAATCAAATGCAACAGTTCATTATTATTCTACTTTGTTTCATGAACTAACACATTCAAGCGGGCATGAAAAAAGAACTAATAGAATAAAAACAAATCTAAATAGATTTGATTCACATACTACTGAATATGCTTTTGAAGAATTGGTTGCAGAAATTGGAAGTATATTATTAGGTCATGAATTTAATATTGAAAAAACTGTTAGAGATAATCATGCTAAATATTTAAACAGTTGGATTAAAGCATTAAAAAAAGATTATACTTTAATTGCAACAGCATTTGCACAAGCACAGAAGGCTGTTGATTATTTCGTGTCAACTAAATAGTTGTCAATGCGTCAATATGTCGCACCCCCTTCGGGGGTACGACATATTGTGTGGTATAAATACAACATACCACATCTAGCTGCGACATTTTGTCGCAGGTGCTTTTCTCCCACCCCCGCCGCGGGTGGGGCCTTCGGCCCCACGGTAGGACCCAGAACGGATCTCAAACGCGACAAGACAGCGCACCCCCATCCACCTTTTTTTAAAAGGGGTCCCATTACTTTTCCCTTTATACATTGATTTACAGTGTCAATCGTGCTAAAAACTTATTCACATTCATTGAGAATGCGAAAAAATTTTAAAAAATTTTGTATGAATTTAAATAATGTAGATATTAGCCAACTTCCCTCAGACGTCAGAAAACAGTTTAAACAACTTCAGGTCATGCATGCCGAAAAAAAGATACAAAATAAGGCAAAAAATGACTTTTTAAGCTTTGTTAAGTGCGTTTGGCCCGAGTTCATTGAAGGCGCGCACCATAGACACATTGCAAAAAAATTTAATGCTCTAGCAGAAGGGAAAATTTCACGTTTAATCGTGAATATGCCTCCAAGACACACAAAATCAGAATTTGCGTCTTATCTGCTGCCATCGTGGATGGTGGGCCGTAATCCAAAATTAAAAATCATTCAGGCAACCCACACTGGAGAATTAGCTATTAAATTTGGTCGAAAAGCCAAGCACTTAATTGATAGTGAAGAATATAGAAAAATTTTTGAAACAAAATTACAAGAAGATTCCAAAGCTGCAGGCCGTTGGGAGACGGCTCAGGGTGGTGAATACTTTGCAGCTGGTGTTGGAGGAGCAATCACGGGCCGTGGTGCGGATTTACTGATTATTGACGATCCACACTCGGAACAAGATGCACTATCACCCTCTGCATTAGAGAATGCGTACGAATGGTATACATCTGGTCCTCGACAAAGACTTCAACCAGGTGGAAAAATCGTTTTAGTTATGACTCGTTGGTCAACTAAGGATTTAACAGCCATGTTATTAAAAAATCAAAAAGAAGTAAAAGGAGATCAGTGGGACGTGGTTGAATTTCCAGCAATCATGGATCACGGACCACCGGTTTGGCCTGAATATTGGGATAAAGAGGAATTAGAGAAGGTAAAAGCAACATTACCCGTACAAAAGTGGAATGCGCAGTGGATGCAGCATCCAACTTCTGAAGAAGGAGCAATCATTAAGCGTGAATGGTGGCGAAAATGGACTTCGGACAAAATTCCACCTCTTCAACATGTTATTCAAAGTTATGACACTGCTTTTTTGAAATCAGAGACTGCAGACTATTCTGCAATCACGACTTGGGGAATATTCTTCCCTTCTGAAGACAAAGGAGCTCAATTAATTCTTTTAGACGCTGTAAAAGATCGATATGAGTTTCCAGAGCTTCGGAGAAAAGCTTTACAGCTCTATAAATACTGGGAACCAGAAACCGTTCTCGTTGAAGCAAAAGCTTCAGGCTTACCTCTTACTCATGAACTTAGAAAGATGGATATTCCAGTAACGAACTTTACACCGAGCAGAGGAAATGATAAACATGCAAGAGTAAATTCAGTAGCGCCTTTATTTGAGTCAGGAATCGTATGGGCTCCTGATCAAAAGTTTTCAGAGGAAGTTATTGAAGAGTGTGCAGCGTTTCCACACGGAGATCATGACGATTTAGTCGACAGCATGACTCAGGCGGTAATGCGTTTTAGACAAGGCGGATTTGTCATGCACCCTGAAGATTATGTCGACAAAAAACGTGAATGGGTAAATAGGGTATATTATTAATGGGATGGCCACAATTTTTAGCATGGGCGGCGACGCAAGGATTTAAAAACATAAAAGTGTTGCGACAAGCTTATAACTCTTTTAAAAAATTTCCTGGTAAAGATGTTGTTTTAAAAACAGCAAAAAATCTTTACAATGATTTGATAAAAAAGACTTCAACTCAAAAAATTGCTGATAAAGTTCGTCAAAAAATTAAACCTATTATTCCTAAACAATTTAATAAATTTGAGCCTAAAATTGTTCCTAAAAAACCAAAAACATTAGGAGAGGCTTTAAAAACAGCGAAATATACAAAAGTACCTACGCCTAAAGGTCTAAAGCCTCCAAGTATAAAAAAATCTAACGTTATTCCTTTTCCTAAAAAAACACCGGGTAAAGCAGATGGCGGAAGCGTAGACAAAGCACTTCCAGGAAGAAGCAGGGATATATAATGGCAAAACGTCAAAAACCTGATCCTCATTTTGGTTATTTTGGTCCTCGATATGATATAAACACAAGTTTCGGAGGGTTTGAAAATAAATATACTGGGGCCTCTGTACCCGAGGGTATAGAAATGTTGAAAGGAGATATAGCTGATCTCGCTAAAAAATATTGGGAGAGTACGCAAAAGGAAGAAAATCAAGTATTAAAATTGCCACCTTTACCATCATCATGGTTTACTGGAATATTGAGAGCATTAAGACCTATTAAAGGATTGTATGAAGCAGAGAAAAAGAGTCCTTTAAAAGTAAGTGATTTTACAACTCTAGTAGGGGGTAAATCTAGAAGAGATCTTTTATTAAATTTAATAGGTAAGAAAAAAAAATGGACAAAGGATCAATTAGATTATTTAAGAAGACTTGATGATGCGAGATTAAATTTAGGCACAAAACTGGATGATTATTTTGCTAAATTTATGAAGTCCCTAGATGATGGAACACCTATGCCAAAAATGCCTAAATTTAAAGGCATTGAAGATAGCGCCAAAAACATATTAAAAAAAGCTAAAGATAAGAAAACAACTTTCCATGCAGAAGGTGGTCTAGCAGGCATGCTCGGCGAACCGCGATCCGGGTACCAAGGTGGAGGCGCTGCTTCCACAAATGCATTAGTAAAAGAGCTTTATGATGCAGCAGGTGGCTTTGACGGAACGGGTAAAACATTTTCAGAATTTATGGCGGATGTTTTATTTGAAGGAGATTATCTCAATAAAGCTGAAGGCGGCAGAATTGGTTTTGCAGGGGGAATGAGTCCTAAACAGATTGAGAATAAAAAAAGAAAACTTTATTTTGATTTACGTAGGGATGATTTCATGAATATGTTTGAATATTTAGATAGTGAAATATCCGATAATGATTTAGAAGGCTCTTATAAAGAAGGCGGAAGAATTGGTTATGACAACGGTGGACCAGTTATGGATTTAGACCATTGGGCACAAATGATTTTTCAAAAACCATATGATCAATTAACTCCATCTCAACAAGAACATCTTACCAGCTTTAAACCTGAAAAAGCCGAAGGCGGAAGAATCGGTTTTAAAGAAGGAGAAGGAATTATGAGCAGAGTCGGTGATATGGTAGATGTGCGTAACATTCCTTATTACTCTGGCAAAGCTTTACAAGGACTGGTTAATTCTGCTGAAACTTTATCTAAATTTCCTTTTGCAGTGGGGAAGTTAACTTCAGACTTAATTCAAAAACCAGGATTTAAAAAAATACCTAGTGAAACGAGTGATGATCCATTGCAAGGTACTTTTTTAAATCCTGGAGACTATAGATTAGAACCAACTGAAGTTTGGGGCGAAGCTTTAGAAAATATTACTCCCGGTTCATGGTCCGAGAATGTTGGACTAACATCCTTGGTTGAAGGCATGGGAGAAAAAAGACCAGAGGATGCTCAAACAGTTGGAAATATTTTAGGTCTTGGAACTGAAATAGCAGTACCAACCGGTGGTGCATTTAAAGCAGGACAATATTTATTAAATAAAGCTAGTAAAACAATGGGTAAAGTAAAAGATGGAAAAACTTTAAATAAATTAGTAGATGAAAAATTAACGGACTCAGGTCAAAGTCGTAGAGATTTTATGTCTATGGTTGGTGCTAGTGGTTTAGGAATAGCACTTAAATCACTTGGACTAGGGGGTTTGTTTAAGGCAGCAACTAAAACTAAAAAATTAGACGATATTGAAATTCAAGTAAGAGGAGATGCGGATTATTCATGGGAAGGACCTGAAAGTGGCTGGGAAGGCGGTACTTGGGCCAATGTTTATTTTAATGCTTTAACTAAAAAAGGTCAAAAGATTTTAGATGAGTTAACTAAAGGAAAAGATTCTGCTTTAACTTTCCAAGATGGTTTATTTGTTCCTGGTAATTCAGAAGAAGCTGCTTGGATTGTAGAAAAATTAATTTCAAAACACAAACCAAATTGGAGATTAAATACCGCAACAAAACAAATATATGATCCTAAAACTAAATCCTTTGTTCATCCTAAAGGTTCTGAAAAAGGAGCTTACGAACATAGTAAAAATTATAGTGGTAAAGATTTAAATAAAGCAACAATCATGAAAGAGGCTGATGGAATGATAGCGGATTATCGAAGTCCATATCATACTAAGATGGAAGTTCATGATGAATATGTTGAAGACATTCTAGATCAAATTACAACTAAAAAAGCCGAAGGCGGAAGAATTGGTCTGGATACAGGTGGGCTCGCAGGGATGCTGGGTGAGAGAACGGGATTTCCACAAGGGAAAAGAGTCACGAAGAAACCGAAGAAAACTATGACGATAGATGAAGCGATCGCAGATATTAAGAAAAAACTTAAAGCTCCAGATATAACAGAGGATGAATCCATAAGACTACGAACAATTCTGATTGATTTAATTTTGGGACCAGGAATGGGGGGACCTCGTGGGGATAAAATATATCAGAGTGAAGAAGATTTACCAGAAGGTATTTTAGAACTTTTACAAAAAGATCCTGCTTTTGATTTTGAAGACTTTTCAGAAATAGAATGGTCTCCTGAAGGTTTGAGATGGACTGATAAAGGACATCCACAAAAAGGAACAAGAGGAATGGCAGGTGGTCCGGGAGGAGGAGTATGGTCAGGTATGGCTCCTTTTGGAGAAACTGAATACATGGATGAAGGTAGAGGACCTCGAAATAGAAATATTCATATGACAGATTTAGATAAAGCTAAAATTATTAATCATGAATTAAGACACAACCTTATGGGAGATCCAGATTCTCCTTTGCATTATACTCAACCTGAATGGGTTAAAGAATATAGAGGACCAAATTATCTTAGAAGTCAAGATAATAAACCTATTGGCACTTCAGGTCATGAATTATATAACAGATTTATAGATAGTAGATTATTTCCAGGAGAAGAGCATCCAGGACCTAATGCTCCTTACTTTG
>Ga0080013_1006366_pt1 | contig 10551 bp, 12 predicted proteins | sample ETNvirenome_6_85_FD_69236 | JGI IMG/M metagenome (GOLD analysis project Ga0080013, IMG submission 69236) | Marine viral communities from the Pacific Ocean - ETNP_6_85 (SPADES assembly) (version 2) | ecosystem: Environmental > Aquatic > Marine > Oceanic | place: Pacific Ocean | collected 2013-06-19
TTCTGCCAATCCAATGCTCACCCACATCGTGAGGTTTTTCCCAAAACTTCTCGATCTCTAGAGTGTATATAAAATGAGCTATCAATTCACCCGCATCTTTTTTGAGATTTTTTGTCTTCATCCTAATCTCCCTTAACAATCCTGTGACTATCGCTATCAAAATGTTGTGTTGAAAATTCGAACAATTCAGAATCTTCCAAAGCAATCATTTGGTGCCTCAAGCCAGTGTAGATGTGAAAATTATCACCAGCATTAAGAACCAGTTCTTCTGCATTTTCTAGATCGTCCTCGTCACTATACTTAACAATCATCTTTCCTGACTGTAGATAAAACACTTCGTCCTTGATCTTATGAAAATGCCAAGAGCAGCGCTTTCCCTTTTCAAAGAAAAGCAACTTTCCGCAATACTGTTCACAATTTACAATCCATCTTTCGAAACCCCAACCCTTGGGAACATGTTTCATTTCCAAATTGGTTTTATTTTCTACCACGATGTTTTACCGCCATCAACAACCAAGTTCGTGCCGGTCATATATGAACTCGCATCTGATGCCAGAAAGACAATCGCGCCCTTATATTCATCGATATGTGCCATCCTGTTCATCGGGTTTAAACTAGAAATCCTCTGAACCATGTGTTCCGGAATTCTTTCGTTCCAAACGCCTGTCGGACTCAAACAGTTTACACGAATTCCCCGTTCAGCAAAATAAGTTGCCAAATACTTTGTCATGCCGACGACTGCCCACTTAGAGGCAACATAAGTGATTGGCTTGACATTCTGCATGTCTTCTTCAAGGCCATCCTGTCTATAAATCCTCTGATCGGGGGCAATATTGGCCAAACAAGATGCGATATTGACAATTGTGCCACCGCCGTTCTCAAGCATCTTATTGGCAAACACCTGTGAGCATAAGAAAGTGCCGTGTAGGGTTGCACTAATTCCTTCTTCCCAAAACTCTTCTGTCATCGTTTCGAATCTTGAACTCGGTGTCATTCCTTTCGAATCTTCGACCTTTGGATCCTTCGCAGCGTTGTTAACCAAAATATCAACCTTGTCAAGCTGTTCTGCAACGGCAATAATGGAATCCTTCTTGACAACATCCATATAGAGTGGTATTGCAGAACCCTCCCCATACTTCTTATTTAAAATTTGGGCCTTTTCTATTACCTTATCTTCGTTGTGATCTGTCAAAACCACGGTTGCGCCAAATTCAATAAGAGCTTCGGCGTGTTTGGGTCCAAGAATGCCTCCAGCACCTGTAATTACGGCAACCTTGCCGGTTAAGTCAAAAACGTTATTTAGCATTATACAATCCTTCTAAAATTTGTTTGTGTTCCAATATGGTGTTAATCTCGTGGCCTGTCTCTCCGCGCGCCGTTTGCATTGTGTATGGCCCACTATATCCTGAAGAAATAAGCTTACTAAAAATGGATTTAAAATTTGTATCTCCAGTGCTCGGATAAACGGTTTTTGCATCAAAGGTTCTATCCTTTAAGTGAACATTGTTTATCTTTTTATGAAATTTATGAAATGCATCAATATATTCGATGTGGTCTACCCCATATGATGTAATGTTTCCAGTATCATATGTAACATAAAAATTATCAGATACCATTAATATATCACGCAATCCGTCGATTGTCAACTCACATTCAAAAGAAAATTTCAAATTTGGGTATGTTTTTGCAAATTGAGCGATAATATCCTTAAATTTGTTTCTTATTTCTGGTTTTTCTACGCTACTATCTTCCAACAAAGGAATAGTAATCGTGCTAATCTGATTACGAACGGCGGAGTCGCATATTGGTGTTAAGTGTTCAAAAACATAATCTACATCAACTATTCTCTTATCTACCAATGTATCCGCACACAATGAACTAATTGGCAACCCTCTTAAGGATATGTTATTGTCAAAAGCCGGATTGTTTTTGGCACTTCCTTTCGTGATCAGCCACTCAATGTGTGTTAGTCCACACTCTTCTAAAGAATCAAACTCCCTTCTCCAATCATTGGGGAATTCTTGAATGTGTCCATTGACCGGCTCAGAGAGTCGTCCTTGTATAATCCCTAAATTCAATTTAATATCTCCACCAATTCTATAAACGTTCCATCTGGGTCGGTGCAAAAAGTTGCTTTTGCTTGTCCGTCTGGTGATAATTGCGGACAGCAGTTAAAAAAAACGCCATTATTCGTCATTGCACTGTATAATTCATCTAAATTTTCAATTGTTAAAGCAAAGTGAGTGCAGCCAATGTTGTTAATGCGCTTCTCGTTATTCTCTTCTGGGTGCGATATAAAGTCCAAAAGTTCTATCATGTCGCCATTTTCTAAAGCCATCTTAACGGTTCTCACCTTCACATCTTCAAGGGAGCAAAAGTTATCAATATATTCTCCACTCTCAATCATATCTTTCTGAACTTCAAAACCAAAATACTGTCTGTAAAAATCAATAGATTTCTCTATATCCGTCACAACAATGCCGGTATGTCTGATACTTGGCATTACTTTTCTACCACGGCGAGCAACATTGCTTCTTTTGAAAATCTTATTAACTTATTAAATTCATTAGATGTTGCCCACGGTACTTCGTTATAGGGACTGTATGGCAATGGAAGTTTTGCAAAAAGCTTTACAAGGGGTTTTAGCCACGGAAATCTCCACAGAAACGGAAGCTGATAAAAATATCTTACCTTTACGTTCTTAAATCCGGCTATCTCCAATGCAGTTTTAAGAGAAAACAAAGTATATGGACTAACGTGTGTGTGGTCAATATAAAACGGGCCCCAATAAGTATGTGACCAACTAGGGGTCATTATCACGGCCTTCCCACCAGTCTTTAAGGAGTCGTGAATACCCTTAAAATAACAATGTGGATCCCGCAAATGTTCAATTACGGATTTACTAAATGCAAAATCAAAGCTTTCCTTTGGAAATGGAAACTCATCTTCTTCAAAATTCATTTTTTCTACTGTATAATCAGACAGGTGTTCAATAGAAGGAGATATGTCTAAGCCGGCGGGCTCAAAACCCAAACCACGGAAGGCATGCAAATAGTCGCCGCGGCCACATCCAAAATCAACAATCTTTCCGGTCTTTCCATACGCATTCTGCAATAGCCACATTGAAAGTAAATTTGGATAGACGCTTGGGGGCGCTATTTTATTCGAATATGTGTGTTCCAAATATTTTGAATCTTGTAAAACAGATTTTATTTTACTCATTTTCTCTCTCAATGCAGCCCTCGATTACATCGAACGCCTCATTTATAGCATCAATAGAAATTGTTAAAGGAGGCCCAACCTTCACAGAAGTTGACCAAGTATTGACAGGCATAACACCGCGCCTAACACAATTTACGACAACAGTATTAGCGTCTTCTTTGTTATTAAAGATGATTGCCCCCACCATTCCACGAGCATTAACATAGTTTATTATGTCATACTTTTCCAATCTCTTTAAACGATTTTCGAATACTTTAATCTTTTTCTTCAATTGTGTTTGAAATGTTTCGTTAGTTAAAAAATCAATGTTGGCGATTGCGGCTGCGCAACACAATGGATTCCCCGCGTTTGTGCCCCCCAATTTGGCGCCCCCATCAATCAATTCTTTGGTGCTCAGAACAACAGACGTTGGAAGTGGGGCGCCCAGGGCTTTTGCTAGACAAACAATATCTGGCTTGATATATTCCCCATATGTAAGATATCCGTAAACCTCACCCATTCTATAGAGTCCGGCTTGAATTTCATCAAAACAAACCAAGCAACCATTTTGTTTTGCAAAGTTGTACAAATCCTTCATATATTGACTAGGATAAAATTGGGAACTCCATCCCTGATATGTTTCTAACATAAAGGCTGCTATGTTTTTTGGATCGCCCAATACAGAAGGATCAAATTTTGCCTCTTTGTCGTATGGAAAATCTAAAAACAGAATATCATCATCTACAACATTTGACCACTTACTATTGCCTTCGCCGGAACTCATCAGATCTGCGCTTAAAACTCTACCGTGATAGCTGCCCCTAAATGACACGATATATTTTCTATTATTTCCCGACCTCCAGCGCTTAATAAGCTTATATGCTATGTCAGTTGCTTCCGAACCAGTGTTCAACAAAACCACCTTCTCGAAGTGCGACGGAGACATATCAAGGATGCGCTTTGCGAGCGTTCTCCGTATCTCTGTTGGGTACAAAAAAGAAAACACCATATCACTATCGAGTTGGTTTTTTATCGCCTGATTAACAGCCGGATTTGAGTGTCCAGCATTCATCGCAAAAATGCCAGAAGTTAAATCAATCCATTTATTGCCGCCTTCATCATAAACATTAAAATTTTTTGCTCTGTGCCAAACCATTGGCAATTGAGAGCGAATCTTATTTGACTCAAATTCGCTGGGGTGTAGGGCCGTCAGATCGTCACTTATTTCAAAAGTATCGTGTATCGTTCTGTTTTCAGTATTAATCATCATAGCTCTTATAGCGCGAACAATTCATTATAAGGCTCATATGTTGGTTGTTGTCAATCTGACATTTTAACATTTTAACATCTTCCTCGGTGTCTATCTCCACTATGTGTGGCGTTATCACCGGCATTATTTTCATCCCAAACGCACTCGATGAATTTATAACAGTTTCTCTTTTAGCAATATCGATATAACCATTTGGAAGGTAGGCTTTTGGAAAAGTTTGCCTAGGCAAATTTGTGTAATCTTTTATCCCTTCAAAATCCTCAAAAAAACCTGCGCAATATCCATCTTCTATTTTGATCATCTTGTAGGGCGGTTCCGCCAGTTCCTGTACAGAACGTAGCCCAGACATTCTATCTTTGTTAAAGTGGAAATAATCAATATACTCATCAATCTTTTTGGGTTCGCGCATTGGTGTTGTTGGGCGCATGTAGACTACACAGTCAACATCAATATTATCAAAAAAATGTCTGATTACCTCTTGATCTCCCGAAGAATCGGTTGCGTATTTTTCTGGTCTTAAAAATGGAACCTTCGCCCCATATTTCTTTGCCACTTGCGCAATTTCAAGATCGTCAGTAGAAACATAAACTTCATCAATGTTGTTTGACATTTTACAAGCAACAATAGAATAAGCGATAAGGGGAGCGCAACCCACCACTCTTACGTTTTTGCGAGGAACGCCCTTGCTCCCCCCCCTTGCCGGTATTAACGCAGCAATTTTCATTAAAGGGTGCTAACCTTTCGTAGCTTGGCTGCAATACCTTGTTCAGTGTCGGTAACCCTCTTGACGCCATCTCCAATCGACTTTTCAATTTCACGAATATATGACACGAGCCTGTTAAGTCCACCAATCTCTAGAGATGCTGCCTGGTCGGAGCCATACATCGAACGATCCAGCGTAATATGACGTTCAACTGAGGTGGCCCCCATTGCTGCTGCCGCGCAGGTTACAATAATGCCGACTTCATGGCCGCTATAACCAATTCTTTTACCAAACTCTCTACGAAGAGTACGAATCATTAGCAAATTTGCATCTTTCGGATCCATCGGATAAGAACTATTACAATGCATTAATTCGTAAGGACAATCCGCACTATCAAAAATCTTGGTTGCTGCCCTAATTTGTTCCATTGTACTCATTCCGGTAGAAATAAAAGTATATCTCTTCTCTTCTGCAACTGCCTCAAGCAACTTACGGTGCGTCAGCATGGCCGAGGCAACCTTATTATACTTCAAGTCATAGCTTCTCAAGAAATGCTGACTTTCTATATCCCAAGCAGAAGCAAACCATTCAATTCCGCTTTCTTTACAATATCGATCAATTTCATCATATTCCTCTTTGCCAAATTCCAAACCCTCTTTTTGTTGTCGGTTTGTCGTGCCCCAAGGACTTTCTCTCGGTTTGTCAAGTTCTTCCTTTGAATATACAGTATCCAAAGTTCTCTTCTGAAACTTTACTGCATCGCAGCCGGCGTTAGCTGCTGCATCAATTAACTTCTTGGTAATATCCATACTTCCATTATGGTTAATACCAATCTCCGCAATTACAAAAACTTTATTCATTATATCTCCTTAAATATCAAGAATTTTTTCTATCTCATCATTGTCAATGTGTTCTCTAACTTGTAAAAATGTGTCCAACGGTAGTTCACCAAAATTAACTGGATTACCATTCTTATCATTTAAAATTTTGGTGGCATCGTCCAATTCTAATATATAATGATGAAAACTTTCATCACACTCAGGGTGCCCAAAAGAATTAAAAGAAATGTCGAAATGCTCCTGTAGCTGTGGCTTTACAACGTTCCACATTTCGGTACCAGGATAGGCCGTCGCAGTAAACATCTTTCTGTTGACGCCGCTTCTCATTGTTTCATATTCAGGGGTTCCTGCTGTGTACCCTTTGGTCCAAAAATCTTGTTGCCAAGTAATAAATGCAACGCTAGTTTTTAGATCTTCCAAGGTTTCGCCAGGATAAGCCATAATCCAAGTACAATTGCCGTGGATATTTGTGTCGCGACAATTTTTAACAGCATTAACCATAGTAGTTGGAAACTGATAAGTATGGCCATTGACTTCTGTAGATGTGAGGCCATTCTTTAAAATAAAACCGCCTTTCTTCATGTTTATTAAAGTATTTTCTGCTGCGGACTCCGCGCCAAAGCCAATGTAAACACATCCAGATTCCGCCATATCATATAAGCGAGCGTCTGCTTCATCCATTCGTGTATGAGTTCCCCATCGAACACTATCCAGACCATATTCCTTAAATACGGGAGTTAGCTTCTTGATTCTTCTTTTGTCTACTGCAAAATTATCATCTGGGAAGCCAATAAAATCTAAACCATACTTGTCAACATATCCTCTGACTTGCTTTGCTATATGTTCAGGTGAGCGCATTCCATAGTTTCTTTCACCTTGGGCGCCCCTGTAACAGAAAGCACAAGCATAAGGGCAGCCGCGACTGCTTACCGTCGTCAAGCTTCGCTTCATCGTGAAAGGAGTAGCGGAGCTATTGTTCGCGGCGATGCCCCATACTGGAACATTGATATAATCTTCCAAAACATTATATCCATACGGATCGCTCTCAAGAAGATCGAGGGCGCCATATGGTATCTCATCCAAATTTGAGGGACGATTTCCTTCATACATAAAACGGCGGCGCCCATTTACTTCGCCCTTATAAAACGGGCTCAACTTACCAGAATTTATTGCATTATCCCACCCTTTTTCCTTGATGAGTTTTGCATCTTTGGCAATAATCAAAATAGTATCATCGCCTTCTGATCTTGCTATTCCATCAAGTTCGGGGATCCAATTAAAGAGACCCATTCTTATTTCTGTGGCGAGACCATTTCCACTAACAATAAAAGTATCTGGCTGATGTTTGCGAACAATCTTCGCCATTTCTTCTTGCCACCTTAAAGTGGTTATCTTGCCAGAAAAAGCAACGATATCTTGTTCACCAGTGTTGCTTAAGTGCTTCAAGAACATCTGTTCTGCTTCGCCATAACTCAAGTGTCTGCCATTTGGCAGACCTCTTTGAATGGCAGTGTCGTCTTTTATTCTATAAGCATTTAAATCAATCAAGTGTGTTTCAGCACCAAACTTTCTCAAAATTGCTGCCAAAATTAAAGGACCCTCTGGTGGAGTATTTGGGAGTGCGCTTTCTCTGAGGGGCATATTAACAAATGTTACTTTCATTCCTTCAAATTCGAATGGCGTAATATTTTGCACAAGCTCATTAACTAACATATTTTTTACTTCTTCCTGTTATAATATAACGCATATAACTGCTATGTCAAGTTAAAATCGAAAATCATCTTTAGTAAATTCGTTATGCCATGAATTTTTATTGAGATTGATTATATTAATACCCATTAATTTGGCGCTCTCGTTTATAATCCTCATATCATCAATTAAAAATTTTCTATATATCTTTTTCCAATGCCCAATGTGCCCTTGATTAAAAGTCGCGCGCGGATTAGCATTTTTGCCATACCCCAATGCGCAATCCAGATCAAGCCCTCCTACATATATGGGATTACACCCCATCAAAATTGCGAACATAATACAAAAAAGACCAACCGTTTGACCGGGACCAGCATGCTGATTATGTCCTGTAAATTCCATTAGTCTTTCTTGTAAAGTTAGAGGAAGGCCGGCCGGGCAACACTTTCCTTTAACATCCCAACCGGAACCAACATTACCATGAAGGTGCTTTATCCAGTCAGGAAAACCAGAAACATCTGGTCTTTTCCACATTTGCGAATTGTTTCCATAGAAATCAAATTCAAAATTCTCGTTTTCTATATAGTAATCTCTGAATTTTTTAAGAATTTGCAAACAGGAGTGATTCTTAAAATGTCTCGTATCATATGGTAAATAATCACACGATAGGCGGTCGCCGACAAGGCTAGCCGGAGTCAAGTCTGCTGTTACGTTATATAATAGCGGTATTTGATATTCATTAAAAACATCGTGTGGATAATTTCTCTGGGCCCAAATTGGGGTTCGTAGCAAGGATCCTGCAATTGTAAATTCCCCATTTGAAACGACCCAATAATCTGGCCTCACGGAAAAGTGATCATACCATTCGTTCACAGAAAATCTGATAGCCTTATCTTCCTTCTGTAGAGCTTCAATTGTGTCTATGTGTTCATCGATGCTCGGCCCGTGGAGAGCAATTACACAAGGCTTGTCTTTGTGCTTGTTTACTATGTCTTCAAAATTTAACTTCATTCTTTCTCTTTTGTTTGTGATATCACATATCTCAGGTGTTGTTCCATATTGCGAACGTATTCTGGCTTCCATTTTTCAGGGAACGTCTCGCCTCGTGGAAGATTATAAACTTGTGCAGGGCTTGAATTACCAGGACTATACGAATAATATGATTCATCTGCTCTCATCTCAATATTATCTTCCCAATATAATTCTAAAACCATGCTATCCCTAAAAAAAGGAATTAATACAGTAGTATCCGCGGGGTTAGCCAATTCTCTAAGAATGTGCAAACGAGGCTTAAATACAAGCTCATCCCGAGAGTCGTCAAAGGTGACCCACCATACATGCCCATGGGGTGGAGGATTGGAATTTCCAACAACAAAATTGTCAAAAAACGGAGTAGGAACCTCAATAAAGCCTCTTTTTGATATCCTGGTCAATTCCTTGCAAAATTTAGCCGGCTGTAAAATATGTTCGGCTATGTGAAGAGAAAAAACAAAGTCAAACTGCTTATCCTCGAAAGGGGTATCGGAAGCATCTGTTTGAGTAAAAGCGCCGGCTGAATGTTGTGGTGCGTAATTTTCTATGTCAGCATAATGATTGGCCAACTTCATGCCATCCACTCCACATCCCAAATCCAAAACATTCCAATCACGATTTTGTCTAATCATCTTGAATACATGTTCTCTGCTTGATCTCTTAATCATTGTATTTCCTCCAGCCTTGGATAAACGGACTTTTTCCTCACTTCGGCATCGATTGACAATTGAAGATCATGATTAACCTTATCCTCATTCAGTGGATTGGTCCTGTTATAAACGTACAGAATATCTTTTATAAAAAAACTTCTTTCCTCGGCCATTTCCAACATAGGAAACATAACGGGCAGATCTCCGGCCATTCTATATATCTGCCCATCAGATCCCAGAACATCTTCTCGTTTTACGCTGTTCCAAAGCTTATATTTAAACGTTCTAATGTGGGAGGTCATCCAAGGACTTGTTCTAAACAGCTTATTCTTTATTATGTTTTCCGGCAATTGTCTAGAAAACTTACCTCTGATATTTGATGGAAATTCGATGTAGCTCCCATATGTCATCAAGCAGTCATTGTTGCTGTATGTGTTATCTAAAATCTTAAGAACATCCTTTCTTGCAAGCCAGTCATCTCCATCCAAAACTAAAACAACGTCTTCTGGTGATGGCCGTAAGTATTCAATACCGGTGAAAGTGCTGTTCAATGCACCACCATTCTTTTCTGTGGTGATCAAAGAAAACTTATCATTGCCCTTTATTTCTTTCTCTATAACAGACGCGGAATCATCAGTGCTACAATCATTAACAATTGCCACTCGATAGTTTTCATAATCTTGCGCCCTTACGGTCTTGAGACAACGCGAAATCCACTTTTCTGCATTGTAAAACGGTATTATGATATTAAAGAATGTCAATTAGTGCTCCGAAGGATGTGGCTCGGAATTTGGACATTGCCCATGCCCATAGAATGTTCATACACAATTCCCGGGTGTGACCGGTTGAACGAAATATTTAATTTTGTTCTAACTTCGTTTTCTAGTTTGTCTCGTTCTTTTACAATATCTTGCGAAGAAATATGATCTGTCCACACATACGAAACATATCCTCCGTCCGGATCGCCTTTGTAATAATCCAACTCTTTCAAATAATTAATCGAAGACTGGTACAACCGATCACCGTTTGACTTGTCCTCATAAACATATGTGCCATCTATTAATTTAGCATCATCAAAATATGGTGAACCGGGATATGTTGTGATGACTGTACAATCAAATTCTTCCGGCTCTACATCCAAAAGCCATCTTTTCGTATTTTCTATCG
>Ga0080013_1006367_pt1 | contig 10551 bp, 26 predicted proteins | sample ETNvirenome_6_85_FD_69236 | JGI IMG/M metagenome (GOLD analysis project Ga0080013, IMG submission 69236) | Marine viral communities from the Pacific Ocean - ETNP_6_85 (SPADES assembly) (version 2) | ecosystem: Environmental > Aquatic > Marine > Oceanic | place: Pacific Ocean | collected 2013-06-19
TTAACCTGTGGACCAACGTGCCTGTTCTGACGATAATACGCTCCCCATGACTCTAGCCTGGAGACTATGTTTTCTCGTTGCTCTAGCTTTTTGTCATGGCTTTCTCTATCCATTAATAATATCGCTGACAAATTGCAACGCTTCCTCAACGCTCGATATTACCTCGACCTGACCTTCCCAGTCGTAGTGCCACTTCTTTTGATCGTCAGTTAATTGCTGTTGGGATTTATATTTTTTACCATCCTTGACTTCAATGAGATAATTGACTCCATCATATCCGCATAATAAGTCTGGACAGCCATTTCCAACTTCGTGAAGATGCTGAACAGACACACCTGATTCTCGTAAGGCAAAAACAATTTTCTTTTGATTATCATCGACTCTTTTTCTCAATTTTAAACACTCCCTTTTTTCTAACAAGGTATTTGACTGCCATCGACTCTAATTCATCAATTTTAATAACTCCCGTTTCGATCCAAATTCGCCATGTTCTCACCATAGCTCTTCTCATGTAAAATTCTCTGTCTTCTTCAGGTATAGCTCTGGTTGAATCTCGTCTGTCAATAACATCGTGGCAAGCTGAACAACCGAAAGCTGCTATCCAATCTGGAGACTTCCCACCCATTTTGCCTGTACCAGAATCATCAGGCAAATGACACAGAACAACTGTCTCCCTATTGTAGTTGCAACAATTAGGAATATTAAAGGTGCAATCCTGGTGTTTAGCTGTTTCTCTCAGATTCATAAGAATTTTTTAGATACTCGTTATATGGCCTTCTAATTTTATCATCAAAAATACTTTTAGCTTGTGGATTATGATCTATCTCAGCACGAGACTTAACACCGCACATGGTTCTTATTTTATCTGCTGCGACTGCCTCTGTCATTTCTACAAAAGCATCGTCTTGAGCGCCAAACCATTCCAGGAACTCATCATCTCTGCACCATCTCCCGGCAAGGTTACTAAGTGGACCACCTACCTCACGCTCTTCTTTAGGTAGGGCTGTTTCATCATCTTCAACCTTTACCAACATCATAATGAAGCGTTGACCTTTCAAACCTCGAAATGATTTCATAAGTTCGTTTTCAGGTAATTCAAATTTTACCCAGCAACCAGAGGTGTCACTCTCACCATAACCTAACAACTTTGACTCAGTTGATTCATGTACATAAGGTGTAATTTCTTTAACTATTTCTGCTGCACTTTTCATAATTTACTCCAAAATGACAGATCGTGGTCGATACGCAATTTCTGGCAGTTTTTCGTTGTCTGCCAAATTACATAAATGATCTCTAAAATTATCTAGTGTTGAATAAAATATCTTGCCGTTGGCATTACCAAAATATTTGTCTTTGTGCCTGAAAAGTATCGCTCTGTACTTTTGTGTTTTGATTTCAATAACTCTGGTATTGACTGGCACAGGATGATAACCGCCATCATAATTAAAATAAGCTGTCATAAAAATCAGGCAAAGGTTATCTAGCATTTCTAATTTCCTTGATTCGCCTGGTTAAATCTCTCATGTGTTGTTCATCTCTTTTTTCTTTCCACTCGTACCAAATAGTGCGCGATACTTCTCTGTTGCGATTTCTGATAAACCATCTGGCTTGGCCATCAATGAAATCATCGTAGTTAAATCCGCATTTTCCACATTCACATTTCATCCTCTGGCATTGTGCCATAAGGGGTTTCCAAATGCTTTTTGATTCTCTCGTTTACTCTTTTTTCATTTTCTTTGTATTTTTTTTCGCTGGTTTCTTTTTTCTTGAGAATGTCCTTTCTCATATCAGCAATAATTTTAGCAACCCTCGCTTTTTCTTCTTTAGTCGGTGGTTTTCGTTCTATCATTTTGTAGGGTTGCGTTCTGAAAGAAAATTGATCTCTTGTTAAAATATTTTTTCTAATTGTATTAACTGTCGGCCAATCGTCAGTTGCTCTGCCAACCTGGTTAATTGCATAGACAATCCTTTCAATATCATCATCTTTATAACCAAGCGCTCTTAAATCCTCTTCCATAACTGATACCACGATTGGAAGTTCATCGGCTGCTGGTGCATAGCGTAAATTCCTAGCAAGCATCTTAGTCATTTCCTGTGCGAGCATTTGGTATAGTTTGCTATTTTGTTTCTCTGAAGGCATCGATGGCTCTCCCAATTTTACCAGTTGATTGTTTTTTATCTTTTAATGGAAATAATCCTTGCCAGTTACTTGCAATAGTTGTATCGACAATTCTCTGTTGATCTTCATGGCTACAGCCTTCGAGTACCTTGATATTCTTTTTCAAAGCTAACTCGGATAATGGCTTTCGCATCAGCTTTCTATGTTCTTTAAATTCTTCTAATGCTTTCTTATTAATATTATCAGAAACAGATACAGATACAGAGACATAGGAGTTCGTCCTTGCAACGCTTTTCGATTCTTTATTTATCCGACACTTACGGCTTCTTTCAGTAGAACTGTCAGATTTATATTGTCGCTTATCCCACTTGATAGGTTGCCAGTCAGCATCGATATAATCGACCTCGATTAACTTGTTTTTAGTTTGTTCAAATTCGGCATCGGGAATATCCAAAGCCTTTTTGATGATTGATTCTCGATTCTTTGGAGACAGCTTGCGGTCAAGTACACCATTGCATTTAAGACATAGAATTATTATGTAATGTCGTTGTTCGGCATGGGATAATAATTGCGAAACTGGATCAGTAGCAAATTCGTGGTAAAAGCGAAACCAGGAGTTAGACAAAAAGATCACCTTGCGGTTCGTTGTAAACCTTCCTCACCATTCGGACTCGTTTTTTCGTGAAAGCACAGACAATGACTCCTGACTCCTCTAAAAATCCTTTCTTTATTAATTCTGTAATTCGTGGTCTTACCGCATTGGGATCAGAATAGCCGAGTCTTTTCATAACCTCTCGGTCAGTTAATGCGGTGTTTGTTTCTGATAGAAGCTCGTAGATTAAGGCTTTTCGACCTGATAGTCGCTCACCTTCTTCTCGATATGCCGTTATGCTATTTATATGTACCATATAAAAAAATGGCGGTTAAAACCGCCACAAAAAGTAAGGGAGAACTCTAATCATCTCCATACAGCAATTTTTCACGAGATAGCAGCTTTCCTGATTTCTCGTGGATTTTGTTCGCCATTTGTTTTGAAATATCTCTCTGCCCTGTGCGTATCATCTGAGCGTAACTCTGTGATATGCCTAGCATTTCGCCTATTTTTCTATCGGCAGAACCAGGATATTTCTCGTCAATCATGTTATAAAATTTCTTATATTCTGTGTTCATATGCGGAATATAAGTTGTTATGAAAATAATGTCAAATTGTTGTTAAATTGTTGTTGACGACATAGCCACAAATAGTGAATAATCCCAATATTACTGATAGGAGAAAATCTATGACAGCTAAATCGATAGACGAAATGATTAGCAATTTAATTCCACAATGCGACAAATCAAGCAAAGCAATAGACACCATTCAAGAAATATTGCCAGCAACTCAAGCTGAAGTAAAAAAACAAATTAAAATTAGTGAAGAGAATGTTAAGAAATATGAGGAGAAAAAAAATGTCAGGTAAATGGACAGGTATAGAAGGCGAAGCAAAATACTACAAAATAGTGAGAGACAGAGAAAACCGCAATAGAGTGATTAGAAATTGCTTTGGTGGATTTCTTTTCTTTATTTTAATTATTTATTCTATCGAGTATTTTTTTATCAATGTCTAAGAACATCTGCATAGATTGCAAGAAAATTCCCCTTGAACCTGTTGAGGTACAAGATCATGGTAATGTTTGCCAAAAGTGTGCTGAACAACATCCTGTGTGTGATGCTTGCCAAGAACATTCATTCACTTTGGACGAAACAAACTATTCTATGGCAATGTGCAATATTTGCATTGAAGCCACATATGCCGATGATAAATCTTTCAGAGTTGTAAACCCCGATGCTTGGAAAGGAGAGAGATTATGAAACCTGAATATGAACAATTACAAGATAATGATGCTGCGTATGAGCAACGTAGTAACGAGGAACACAGAAGGTGGGTTGAAGAAATGGATAAAGATAAAAAATATATAGCAAGCGTATCTATGAGTATTTTAGATCAATTTAAAAAGCCGTTCCCGGTTAAACAACTAAAATGGCGAAAAGGCGGTGGTGGTAAAGAACTTGTCTATATCAGCGCTCAACAATACCAACATAGATTAGACGAGGTAATGGGTACTGATTGGCAATCTGAATACAATGCTATTACAGAATCAGGATTAACAGCTTGTCGTGTTGGCATTAAAATAGACAATGAATGGGTATGGCGATCTAGCGGTGCCGGGCAGACTAACATTGAAGGCGACAAAGGAACATTCACAGACTCTTTTAAAAGAGCTTGCTCCGCTTGGGGAATTGGAAGATATTTATATTCTATAAAAGACAGAGACTTGCCTGAATGGGCAACACCTGAAGGTTTTGACAAAAGAATGGAGAAGAAATATGGCTGAAGATAAAGAATTTGTAGATGGTTTATATGTGAAAGAATCAAAGGCAGATTTTGTTAAATTAGCAATATCTATTAACAGAAAACAATTAGGTAATTATTTAAGACAATCTGAAAAAGAATGGATTAATGTTGATGTTAAAGAAAGTAAAAACGGCAAGTTATATGCTGAAGTAAATAATTGGACACCAAAAGAAAAGAAAGAAGAACCTAAACCAGAACCTAAACCAGAACCTAAGAAAGAAGAAGAAGATTTTGACGAGGACATACCATTTTAGGAGATAACCATGCACTTCTATAAAGAAAAAGGTGAGCCGTTTCATTATGTACCAATGACTACTAGAGAAGGCACTAGACCAACTAGAATGTCTGACGTAAAAAAAATTTGGGCTAACAAAGGATTTTGCGTACCTAGTGTAACTACTGTGCTGAACATATTAAGCAAGCCAGCCTTAGAAAATTGGAAAATTAATCAGCACCTAAAGCAAGCCTTTGGGATTGACAAATCGGTGCTGAGTTATGAGTTAGAACATTCTGTTGAGCTTGATGAATTTATTGAGGAAGTAAAAAGATTAACTGAAATTGAGATGGATTTAGCACCATCTGCGGGTACAAATTTTCATAAACTGATGGAAGATTATATTAATAGAAATACAAAAGACGATGAAAATTATGAGTTAGCAGAAAAGGTGTATAAGACAATATTAGACAAAACAAGTTCAAAAGATTTTACAACAGAAAAAAGTTTTGCCACAGAACTATATGGCGGAGCAGTAGACCTTCACTCTAATGATTGGGTAATTGATTATAAAACAAAGCAGACTAAGGATAAGTTCAAACCTGGTAAAATGGCTTTTGACGATCAAGTAATGCAACTATCAGCTTATCGGGAAGGTTTGGGATTACGCAATGCTAAGTGTGCAAATGTTTTTGTTTGTCTTGAGGATGGTCAAATCGACTTTCATGTTCATTCAGAAAAAGAACTTGAAAAGGGCAAGCATTTGTTCAGCTACGTATTACAAGCATGGTATATCAGGAATCGCTCAGATCATTATCAAAAACAATAGAGATGCCCATTGAGTTGAAATCGCGTATCATTTCTTCCCAAGATACGTAAATTAATTCAAGAGGACCATTAGCATTAAGTCTTTCAGTTAATTCTTCTGCCTCATGGTTCAGATATTTTTGGTAATGTTCGCCAATTTCTGTTTTAATGACTGGTTCGTTCATAGTTCGCTGACCTTAAAGATTAAGCACACACAAGATAAACCATAAAATAAAAACATAAATGCGAGCGCATAATCTTGCTTGATAAATAAATCAATGAAAGTTACTGAATAACAGATAGTACAAATAATTAAGCCAATAGTTGACATATAAAAAAGGGCTAATGAAAGCCCTTATTGTTATTTGTTGTTGATATACATAGTGACTTCAAAACCAAATCTGATGTCACTATAATCAGGCGTTTCCCATTTCATAGTATTTTCCTCATTGTTAATTACACCTTTATCTATGCAGTTTTCATGCCAATAAGGTGCATTAATAAAATCATATATTTACAATAATAAGAGAATATTATGTGGTTGTAAACAACCAATTACAGGTTCTTTCTCAACACCTTATATTCACCAATAATGCAAGATTTTATGATCAAACTGACTCCACCTACTGAGCCGTCATCTAAGAGCGTATCAGCCACTTTCAGGGTTTTTTCGTCCTCGTGAATAAGGAAGGCTACTGTCTTTGCTACGGCTGGTTTTTCGGCTTCTAATTGGCTTTCAGATTGCCAAGATGAGTCGCCAGTATGGTCCTCCCACATCACCAATATTAGCGGTTTTTTAACCATTTCTTACTCGCTTAATTCCAGCGGTATGACGTTCTACTTCCCCAAAATCTTTGTCTAAAATAATGGACACCAGTTCTCTCCCCGATCTGTAGCCAGAATCAATACTCCATGAATCGCCTGGTGCTAGAGTTCTAAATGACTCGACAATTACATTCATTGCCTCAAAACTACGCTTAGTGTGGATATGACCATGCCAGCAATACTTGAACTCACATTCTGCCCATTCAGGACAGTCTACGGCCATTATGGCTGGGAGCTTCTCTGGCTTTGGCATATGCCCATGAGTTATACCGATTAGATTTTTACCAAACCGATAGTAGTACATAGCTCTTGGGGAATCTTCGATAATGACTCGTTTATTATTATGATAAAAGGTGGCTAAAGCACAGCTTAATGCAACGTGGGAATGAGGATCGTGATTGCCAGCGACATTTCTGACTCTGACTATCTTGTGTTTGGTGAGCGCTTTTTCAATGAAGTGTCTTAAAACGTAAATACCAGATTGAATAATTTTTGAGAATCTGGAATCTGCATCGAGAGGGTGTTTGTTTTGAGGGGTAAAGTTATCGGTGTTTATATGATAAAAATCGCCAAGCTGTGCGATTAATATTTCTTCTGTTGCTGGGATTGCTTCGATAATTCTGTCGGCTGCATCTGTTAAGTCTTTGCACCCAATCTTTAAATCGAAATCTTCTTTAGCTTTTTCTGCCCATGAAAACATACCTAAATGAGCATCTCCAATACAGATACACGCTAAAAGGTCTTTGGTTTTTACTTTGGGAGCTTTAGTGCTGACAGACCTGACTTTAACTTTTTCATTAAACGCTGAAACAGTATCATCGATAACTTCCTGGAGACTTCTTTGTCCTTTCTGACTTTGCCCTTTAACCCATGTCGCGGACGGAGAACCAGCTTCATTATATAAAGTGGATTGGCCAGACTGTTGTTTCTTTTTGCGTAGGCGAATCCGATAGATTGTGTCGGCTATTGTAGGACGAGCGACATCGTGTTCATGGGCTGCTGCTGCTTGAGACTTCCCTTCAGAGAGAGTCTTTATATAGGCCGTTTCTTTTTCAGTTATGCAATAGGGTAATAACCCAGCATAATCTGGTTCTTTGGTAAAGGCCATAAGGCTGCCTCATTATTATTTTTAGAATATAAAACAGGTTAAATAGCCCGCAATAAAAAATGCAACATATTTTAACATAGGCGGTAGGCTTTCAATTATGTCATTGAAATCTGCCACCCACATTTTTAATTTATCTAACATTCTATTGACTCCTTCTGATACTAAATCAGTAAATTCTTTCATTCGTAAGCCTTTGTTTCTTCGTTATTTTCGGATATGCTGTACTATCTCTTTTCAATATAAATGGCTGTAATCGCCTGACGTTTGCCCAAATTATTTGCCTTTTGGTATTCCACCTGTATATCGGTCAAATGAGCGAGCGCCAGCTAAACCAAGCATACCGAGTAAAATCGGTAGCAATGCGTTGGTGTCAAGAGTCGGAATATCTGGAAGGTCTACCCCAGCAGCTAATAATATAAAAACTAAAAAAGGTTGTAAGATATATGTGTACCCTAAAGATATTACGCATATCCAACCGCAAGCTGGTCGCCAGCCACCTTTAAATAGTGAGCTAGATGAGGCTTCGGCTTCGTTTACTTTTATTTGGGCTAGTGCTATTTCTTGAGCATGATTCTCCGCCATAGTAGAAATTTCATGGGCGAGTTTTTGTTTGGTATCAGCATCTGGTATAAATTTGTCTAGCAGACTGGCGACTGGTCCTATGAGAGCTTGTAACATTTTAATCTCCTATTTCCAAAGACAGGGAGCTTGGCTACATATACCAACGCTACCCATAGCATATAATTCGTTTTTTTCTTTTGGTCTACACATCGGTCTAACATAAGAAACATTTTTACCTTTGTATTCAACTCTTAATCTTGCCCTGAATCCTTCGCTTAATCTGTGTTCGTGGCACTCCATTGCTGTTTCAAATTCTAAATCAGTCGGCTTTATATCAATCCTTCCAGATGAATTGTAAAAGTAAATAACAAGTATTATTATCCATTTCATTCTATTTCTTCTGGGTTAATAAAATTTCCATATTTTTTTATTTCCAAATGGCAATGCGGTGTGATGCCTTCATATCGTTTTGTTAAATCCTGAACAGTTCCGATAGGTGTATCTGTCTCTACATATTCATCAACCTTAACCAAAGGTTCTAGGTAGAAATAACGATAATCGAAACCATCAGATGAAATTTGAACATATCTGAAACTTTGATCATCGCCATAAGGATAGCCAATTTTAGTTACTAAGCCTGACTTGATAGGTAATATATGAAGCCCGACTGGGCAAGCATAATCAATTCCTTTGTGCAGTCTACTGCCTCGTGGTGCGCCATAATAACCAGCACCATGCTTATCATTTCCTCTGACAAATAACTTAGCTTTCATCTAAAATTTTCAACCTCTTTTTCTCATTACGATAATTAAGGTGTTTATAGATAGTCGATATTATCAATGCAATAAAACCAATCCCAATGGAGATTAGTGCGGAGAAGTGGTCTAAAACTGAAGCAATACAACCCCAAGAGCTACATCCTATCACTAAAACTTCCAAGCTCTTATCAACTCCAGGTTTGTAAAACATTTATTCTTCTTCTTTATTGTGTCTTATCGTGAAATCAGAATCTTCAGCCCAATATTCTTCTTCTGAGATTTCTTTTTTCTTAGGATGCCTGACTCTAAAATATTCATATATGAGGTCGTGTTTAGTTCGTTTCGCCCACCACAAAACTCCTGACGTGAAATACAAGATCGCCATTGGAGCGCAGATCGCACCAAATATAACTAAATTATATCTATTAGACTCGTCAATATAAATCCACTTTTCAGTAAAGCTCTGCAATAAAAGTTGAAAAGCTGAACCCGCTAAAACACCAATGACACATGACCATATAAGGCTCTGCCTATATGTCCAATGTTTGTAAGGGTTATCAGAGCGCCATAGTTTCTTGACTATGGTGATTAGAAAAACACCAAAAATTCCGCTTATTATTAATGGAAAAAAGAGTATGAGGGCATAAATATATACAGGTACGTCATGCACTAGGTTTACTCGGCCACGTTATATTGTCTACATCCTGTGTAGTTATATCTCTTAAATTTTGCCTATAGGTTTTTTGCTCGTCCGTTAAAGTTCTGTCTGAACTAGCCCACCAATCACATTCTCTTAATAACATATCACGTTTACTTCTAATCCTAACCCACTTCTCATCAGTTGTAGGTTGAGCAGCAGCAATATTATCTTTTTCTTGTTGTGTATAGGAGCGTGTTGTTTCTTCTCCTGTCATTACGTTTACTTCAATTACATCAGCCATATTATTTTCCTATTGGTATTGAATATTCACTCCACCATTTACATCAAAGGTATCTGAACCATTTGCCATTGTGATTCTTAATTGTGTTAATTCTCCGCTTAATGATTTACTCCCCGCGCCATGAATTACTACTGTGAAGTCTGACCTAGCTAATAAAGAGGTACAAGTCCATGTATTATTTGTAGCATCTTCTAATGTTAAAGTAATATTCCCATGAGTCACCCCCGCCGAAGCGACAGTATCATTTAAACCATAAGCTGCTGTAAATGATGTTGCCCCTGCATTGTTATTGCTAACAGTGCTTAAATACCCTGATGTTTCTATGCCTACAGAATCACCAATTTGTATTTGTTGGTTACTTGTGCCAGAAGTTGATACCCCTACAAGCATAACGATTATACGGCTAGTGCCAGAGGGAATGTCTGTAAAAGCAATAGCCGTACCACCTGTTGTGGTGCTTTCAGTTCCTAATGTGATGGAATAAGGATTCGCCCCTGCTGCATTTTCGATCTCTTCGGTTACAATTTTTGCGCCTTGAATTTGTGTTGCCATTATAAATCACCTACTTCTTTAATTACTGCTTCCATTCCTGTTTTTAAGTTATCAACGGAATCAGCATTAGTTATCTTGGTATCTGCGGTAGCATCTCTTGCTGTTTGTTTTTTTACGACTACTGCCGCTTTAGCATCTGCATCACCTGCTTCATCAGCACGTTGGTATAAAATGTCAAGCTCTTGAAACTTAGGAGTCCTCGCTTCTCTTACTTTCTCCTTTGCTATTTCCTTTGCTTTTGTTAAATTTACTTCGGCAGATTTTCCTTTC
>Ga0080013_1006368_pt1 | contig 10550 bp, 20 predicted proteins | sample ETNvirenome_6_85_FD_69236 | JGI IMG/M metagenome (GOLD analysis project Ga0080013, IMG submission 69236) | Marine viral communities from the Pacific Ocean - ETNP_6_85 (SPADES assembly) (version 2) | ecosystem: Environmental > Aquatic > Marine > Oceanic | place: Pacific Ocean | collected 2013-06-19
TGTAGATGCTAACGAATAAAATAATAAAAATAAAAACCTATGGACACAAGAGATAAATTAAAGCACCTTCTAATGGAAGGTATTATAGATGTACCAATAAGTGATAATTCGAATAAGAGTATTCTTATAAGAGGGTGTGACCCGGAAATGGGTCAATTTGCAATTGATATACTACCCCCAGCATTGGGTAACCCTGAAATGGTTTCGATTACAAACGATGATGATTTTATCACCGAATTACAGAGAAAAAAGTGGTCGGTTATTTTCTTTGCACCTGGAGCATGTAGATATGATGCGAGAACATTACCTATTCCAGGTAGTCGTTCACAAACAAAAGGTTGGGGACTTACAGAGTATCGAAATTTGGTACGAAAACATCAAGGCGAAGATATTAATATTGTTGAAACTACAGATGAACGTCAAATAGCTCCTCTACTTATAAAAGCTTTGTCATGACACCAGAAAAAATAGTAGAAGACCAAGCAATAATGGTTTTAAAAACCATATATGACCCTGAGTTACCAGTAAATATATATGATTTGGGGTTAATATATTTTGTTACTGTAAAAGAATCTATAAATAATAACCAGGAATTTTTTGTTAATGTGGAAATGACGGTGACAAGCCCTAATTGTCCAGCCATTGAAAGTTTGCCGGAGGATATAATAGAAGCTGTAGAGAGATTAGAGAGTGTCATCAAGTGTGATGTGGAAGTTACATTTGACCCTCCTTGGGATAAAACCTTCATGAGTGAAGAAGCAAAATTAGAACTAGGATTTTTATGAAAAAAGTATTAGTAACTGGAGGAGCAGGATTTATAGGGTCCACCCTCGTAGATAAACTTATAGAAAGAAATATGGAGGTAATAGTCCTAGATAACCTATCAAGTGGAAAAAAAGATAATATAAATCCAAAGGCAACCTTTTTTAAAGCAGACCTAAACCACCAAACCTTTGAAGGGTATAAACACTATAATACCAAAACCAAAAGTTTAGAAGCTACCACTCTACTACATATATTAAAAGACGTAGACACTGTTTTTCATCTTGCAGCGACCCCACAAGTCCAATACTCTATAGAAAACCCAACAGATAACAATAATCTTACTTCGACTATTAACATACTAGAAGCTTCTCATAAATCTGGTGTCAAAAGAGTAATTCTCAGTAGTAGTTCAGCGGTATACGGAAATCCAAAGTACACCCCCATAGATGAAAACCACCCTATCCAAACCCTAAGTCCTTATGCTTTACACAAATTAGTTGGGGAACAGTATTGTAAACTATATTCTTTAGTCTATGGTTTAGATACAGTCTGTTTAAGATACTTTAACGCTTATGGTGATAGAATGCCTAATGAAGGTGCCTATAGAAGTGTTATTTCTGTATTTATAGAACAAAATAAAAATAAAGAACCATTAAATATTGTTAATGATGGAACACAAAGAAGAGATTTTGTACATGTTAATGATATTGTAAATGCAAATATAAGGTGTGGTGGTACAAAAGATAATTTTAATGGTGAAATATACAATGTGGGTACGGGAGAAGCATATAGTGTAAATGAAATAGCAGATATGTTCGGAGGTGATAAAAAATATGGTGAGAAAAGAATTGAACCTAAAGACTCTATCGCAGAAAACGCAAAAATTACCCTAGACCTAGAGTGGGAACCACATGGTAATTTAAAAGACTGGGTAACTCAACATAAAACCAAATAAAATGCCTAGGCACTGTAAAATAATCGCAACATACTTTGGGGTTAGAAGAACATACCCACACACCTACGAAGATACTATAACCATACTAAAAGACTCAGTCCAAAACGAAATAGATTTAGACCCAGGTGTAGATAATTTAGATATTATCATAGTAAATCATAATTGTGGCATAAAAAAAGCTAATGACTTTTTAGATTCTTTAGATGGTAAAAAAACTTTCGCGGGGAAAATTAGGACATTTCACGCACCTTGGAAAAATGGTGCTGGTATGTCTGTGGGAAGTATGGACTACGGTTTTAAAAAAGTAAGAGACGACTACGACTACTTCTTCTTCCAAGAGGACGATTATAAAATAGTGAGAGAAAATTATTATAAAAAAGGTCTAGAGGTTTTAAATAGTAACCCCAAAGTAGCGTTTGTGGGTTATGATATGATACGAGTTAGGGAATCAGGAAGTAATGGGGTTGGTGAAAAATTAATGAAATGGGTATTTTATATACCACTTATTATATGGGGGTACAAAGATTATATAAATCGTTGTCATACGTCCATTGATAAAATTGCTGAATTAAAAAGAAAAAATAAGTATCCGTATGCGGGGGGAATGATGGGGGTTACTCATAAAAAATACTTAGATAAGATTATAGATTTAAGAGGTAAGCTACCATACCCAGAAATCCCAAACCCAAGACACAATAAAAAATTCATAGAATTCAAACAAAAAAGTCTATGGAGTATGGTAAAAACATTTTTTATGTACAATAGATATATGACTTGGTACTGGTTAATGTTAATATTAGCAGAAGTAGAATTTACCAGAGTATTTTATGACATAGGGTATGAAGTTACTCATTACCCAGAAGATAATAAAGTGGTGTATTCATATAAATGGGGTAATTATAAAACAACAAAAGACGAGAAATTAAATTTAAAAGAAGATTTATTCACCAACCTAGATAAAGTTGATTAATAATTAAAAATACCGTATATTTAAAATAAAAAAGAAAAAATGGCTAAGAAAAGAAAATTAAACTCAAAAAACCCAAGGTACTTTACAACAACATCAGACAATTCCCCTAAAATTAAGGAAAAAAGATTAATGTGTAATGCACCGGTTAGAAATACTAATGGAGATATTGTAGAAGGCACAACAATACCCGTTTATGGTATTTGGTACGAAAATGATTAATAAGTTAAAATGGTAATAACTAGGGAAGACGAAAAATTATTAGATAAAGGAATCACAATCAATATAAATTATGATTATGATGGGGAAGGCGTCTATATAGATGAAGATAAAATAAGAGAAGAGTTCGAAGACATACTAGAGACACTCATGGAAATAGATATTTGTAAATGTGGTTTCTGTGGGGAAAATCTAGAAGAGGATAGTATATATTGTTCTTTTGAATGTGCAAGAGCCGATAACACTGAAGGAGTATAAAATAAAAAAAATGAATAACGAAGAAAAAGGTAAAAGATATGATTGGTTACTTGAACAATACAAACAAGTAGAAAGGCAAATAAATAGGGTTCCGAAACTACCACTAGAAGAAACATTACAAAGTTTAGATAGTAGTGAGTATTCCCCTCAAAACCAACAAATAATCAACCAATTAAAAATGAAACTAAACCAAATCGATAACGAGGTTAAAAGGTTATTTTAATATGAAAGCGACTATAGTTAATACTATATGTGGTTTTGAAGATAGTACTATTTTTGAAGGTACTAAGGTAGATGTGTTGGAAGTCTATACTAAAGACAATCGTGTAAAGGTGAGATGTCCTAGAAGATTTATATATGTGTTAGGGTTAGAAGATATAAAAATAGAAAATGAAGAGAGATAAAAAATATGAAAGTGCCGCGTTCGGTTCTTTTTTTGGTATGGTAGGTATAGTAGTACTATGTTTAGGGTTAGTAATCACCAACCACATACCATCGTGTAATACAGAGACCCAACCACCGACTGAGGGAATACCTCATAATTACTATCATCCTGATGTTTGGGGTCATGATACGAGTATAGATTTATCTTATCCGGATGAAGATGTAATGTGGATAGGTGGTGATGGTGATACAATTTGGGAATAATGGAGATAAGTAAAACACATATAGAAGGATTGGTCGTCATCACACCTAAAGTGTTCAATGACGAGAGAGGTTATTTTTTTGAAAGTTGGAATAAGGAAATATTTGAGAAAAATGGTATAGTAGGGGAATTCTCACAAGACAACCAATCCCTATCAATGAACGGAGTACTAAGAGGATTACATTTACAAAATCCACCTTACCAACAAGGTAAATTAGTTAGGGTTATAAAGGGTTCAGTGATGGATGTAGCAGTAGATATAAGAAAAGACTCACCAACTTACGGAGAACACCAGACAATATACTTAAGTGGAGAGAATAAAAAAATGTTCTGGATACCACCAGGTTTTGCACATGGATTTGTTACATTAGAAGATAATACAATATTTTCTTATAAGTGTACAAATGTGTACAATAAAGAATCAGAAGTTACTTTAAGTTGGGATGACGAAGATTTAAATGTGGACTGGTGTACAGCTCTAGAAGTAAGGGTATCTGAAAAAGATGAACAAGGAATAAAATTTAAAAACTTTAAAACAAAATTCTAATGGATAATAGAAGACAAAAACGTATAGAATATTTAGAACAACAAATCGCTGCGGGGGATAGATTAGATGGATACACCCTAGAGGGGCATAAGAAAGAATTAGAAGCACTAAAAATAATAAAAGAATCCAGTAACAACACCAAAAAGTGTGGGTGTGGACAAACCCAAGATGCAGACGGTAATTGTGATGGGTCACATAATAAACATTAAAAATGACAATACTAGAATTTAGAGAAATCTTAACACAACACCAAGACTCACCAGACCCGATACTATTTAGGGTAGATAATAATGTTCTTATACCCCCTTATTTTCATATCACAGAAATGGGTTTAAAAACAAAACATTTTATAGATTGTGGTGGGACACTGAGAAGTGAACAAAATATAACATTCCAAATCTGGACAGCAGATGACTTTAACCATCGATTGACACCCACCAAACTTTTAAATATTATAGATGGTGCTCTTGCATTACCATACTTCCAAAAACTTAATGGTGAAGTAGAAATGGAATACCAAAACCAAACTATAGGTTTATATGGTGTAGAACACACCGGTACTTTATCGTTTAATTTAACACCAAAGAAAACTAACTGTCTTGCTCCAGATAAGTGTGGGATTACACCCAAAACTCAAACCACCACAAAACAATGTGGACCATCATGTTGTTAGATGAAAACACCAAAAAGTAAAAATTGTAAAGTTATAACAACTTACTTTGGTAAAAGATTTTCTTACCCATTTGATGTTGATGACACCATCTCAGTTTTAAAAGACTCAATCCAAAACGAAATTAATTTAAATCCAGGTGTAGATAATCTAGATATTATTCTAATCAACCACGACTGTGGGGTAAAAAAAGGTAATGAATACTTAAACACTTTAAATGGTTTAAAAACTTATTGTGGAACCATAAAAGTTATACATCGTCCATGGGATGATGGTAAAGGGATAAGTCTAAAATCTATGGACTACGCTTTTAATTTATTTAAGAAAGAATACCATTACTGGTTTTTCCAAGAAGACGATTATAAAGTAAAACAAGAAAACTATTACTTAAACGGCATTAATATGTTAAAGAATAATATTGCTTTTTTAGGTTATGATGTTAGAACTTGGGTAAAGTTAAGGGATAATAAAAAGAAAATTAAATTAAAGTTAAAATTAATTAAGTATTTAGCTTTCTTACCTAAATTACTTACATATGGTAAAGACCATACATCTAAATTTATATCTACCATAAATAAAACCATTACACTCCTCAACCAAGACAAAGTTCCTTTTTCTCCTAACATGACCGGATTAACCAACAGAAAATATCTAGAAGAGGTCATAAGATTAAATGGGCACTTACCCTACCCAAACATACCACATAATAGACAAAACGGGTTAAATATTAAAAACCCACTCCATATATTTAAATTTGCTTTAAATTATATAACATGGTATACCTCAGCTTTTGTATTAGGTGAAATAGAGTTTACAAGGATATACTATGATTTAGGATATAAAATAAAGTGTTATCCATATAGTCCAGATTTGATATATCAATATAAAAATAATACCATTAGGTAATGAGTAACACAAATCCAGAAAATATAGGTTACAATATAGTAAAACTAGTTCACAACAAAGTTAAAATTGTGAATAGTTTACATAAAGACTGTTGTAGAGTTATTTGTCAAAACGGTGGTGATATTTTAGAAATAGGTTTTGGTGCGGGAGTAACAGCAGATTTCATCCAACAACATAAAATAAAAACTCATACCATAGTAGAAATAGATAATGTTTTTTATGATAAATTATTAGAATGGGCAAAAAATAAACCTAATGTTAACACCATCAAAGGAAACTGGCTAAGAGACATACCAAAAGATAAAAAATATGACGGTATTTTTATAGATGTATGGGATGAGGGAAAAGAATTAACAGAAGATTTATATAGGATAATTAAAAAACATAGTAAAAAGGGTACTATATTTGTTTCCGTTACAATGCCCATATTTGATAAAGAATTATTTATAAACGATAAAGATTTTATGTATAAAGAAATAGAACCTACAATTAAATTAAAATGGTATCATTTATTATCACGTCTTATTAGATTCATACAAAGACCCCATAACCAAATATTAGCATTTAGTGATAAGATTAGAAAAGTAACATATAAAGGATGAAGACAAAGATTATAAATTTATTCGGAGGACCAGGGATAGGAAAATCAACCCAAGCCGCCGGTCTATATGCCATGATGAAACGTAATAATATGTCGGTAGAACTTACATCAGAGTTCCCGAAGGTTATCGCGTGGGAAAAGAATCATAGTGCAATCAGAGACCAGTTATACATCACTGCCAATCAACATAGAAACATTTCCAGACTATATGGACAGGTAGAATACATCATTATAGATAGCCCAATCCTTTTCGGTCTGGTATATAAGGGAAGGTACGGTGACGGTTATCCCGAGAATCTATACGGGGATAGTTTCGACACCTTTGTTATAGACCTATTTAAGAAGTATGACAATATCAACATACTGTTACATCGGAACGATGCCGGTTATCAAAAAGACGGTAGATTCCAAGACCTAGAAGAATCAAAGAGAGTGGATAAAGAACTAAAAGAACTTATGATTAACAATAATATACATTTTCATGAGTATGCCGTCAATTACAATACAATCAATAATATATACAGAGATTTCTTTAGGGTGGACGATAAGATAATACAAACATAATTAGGCCAGGTCACGGAAATTTCGTATCTTTATAGTACAGATAAAGAGAGATATTAACCTATAAAAACCTGATATTATGACTAACACACAAACCTTCCCTACACGTAAACAAATCGCTATAGCTGTGAGTAAAGGTATAATATCATCACACGAGGGTATAATCCTTAGAGGTAAGATAACACAAAAAGAAAAAGAAATTACCCAAGCTCAGAAAAAGAAAGAGACTATCAATAAAACAAAAGAACTATACAAAGAATTAATTCCTGTGATAGACGGTAACCTTAGATACCTAAAGTCTTGTCTGGATTTAACCGAAGCACACATCACGTGGGGTACTAAGAATGTAAAGAAGAAATATTCTGGTATAAAGGTAAACATCCTCAATAAGATTAAAGAACAACTTATAGATAAAAGAAAGTATACAAGGTTCTTAGAGATATAAGGGATATCATCTGTAAATCCTCATGTTTATTCCCCCTCACTATCGTTCAGGGTTAATCGTTCGGTCCACTAACGTTCCCCTCACTTAAACATTCAGATTCCCATATAATATCCCCATAAAAATCTCATTAATAAGGGACCACTTAAATGACACTATATGGGTATATACATAATACCACTATAATAGGTGTATACACATAGTAAATTAGTATAATTATAATACCCATTCTCCATAACTCATATACATAGATTTAAAAGTTTAACCCCTGCAAGGGGTTATGTATAAAAAATACTATAATTAATGAGTGTTTTATACGGTCATACCCTATATGGTCCCATAATTAAGGGACTGTCTATATGACACATTTTATTATGCTATATAAACCCAGATAATTTTGACACCATACGGTGTCTGTTGAAGGGTTTAATCTTGTCCCCCCGAGTCCTTATATGTTTAAAAAAAGATAGTCTCTTAAATCGAATATATGGTATACTGAGAAGGATTTAAACGTCTTATACATACCTTAAAATTAACCTGTTCCCCTAACTACCCTATCTATCGTAGTACATTTACCACTTTTACCCACTACTTACCACATCATTACACTTCTATAATTACCGATAGGGGCTTCCTGTACGGTGCTTTTCACTATTTACCCTGTAAATGGATTGTTTAAGTACACTTCAAAAGCCGTCAAAGTCTCTGACCCCTTCGCGACCCGTGACTGACATACTGACATTATCAAGTAAATCGACCTAAAGTTATTAACAAAATTCCCCCTGACACATTGTCAGAAGGGATTCTAATAATTATTTAGCGTGTACCATAATGGGGGTTTATGTACCGGTTATTAACATTGTCATAAAGTCATGGTAATAATTTGGCCATGTCCAATAAATGTTGTACCTTTAGGTTGTGGGAGGGCGGGTCTTACAGTAGTAAGAACAAAACGCTTATCAAGTCTAATTCTAAATAAGTCCCCCCAAAAAGGAAAACCCCCTACAAAATTACTGTAGAGGGGATTTATATAAAGGGCACAAGGCCTCGGATAGTTATAGTTCTGAACGGTGTACCAACTTAATAGTTCCAATCTTAAGGTCACCTTCGATACCAATCAACTTTAGGAAACTACGGATGTCATTAGCTCTACGGTTAGCGTTGTAGTCATAATCATCATTCAGTAAAGAATATCTTATAGAATTTCTTGGGGACTTAGGATTACCCCAACGTTGTAGATTATAGTACCACTCACCATATTCGTCCATACAATCTCTAACTTTAGGACTATACCTTTTATCTACTCTCTCTTCTTCTGACATGTCTCTCCAACCTTTAGCAGGTCTCTTCTTCAGTACAAGATTTGTTGTAGTACCAGAACACACAAGATTAATAACAGTCGTTCTCCAGTTTTGTTTGCTAGTGGTTGGGTCTTCCTTACCATAGTTTAGTTTAACATTAGTGATACGGTACTCGTAGGTTGTACTCTTACTACCCCAGTTTCTCACTGTAGTCTTAAACCTCCTGTCTCTGATAAGTTTCCTAAGTTGTTTGTTGTCTATGTTTTTCATACTACAAAGATAAGAAAATAGTATGGACTGGCCAAATAAATATAGTAAAAAGATTTGACACTATCCACCCCTGGTCCTTATTTAGAATCATTCTAAAAACACAGGATAATAATAATGGCACAAAAACTATGGCCACCCCTATATATAATATCCCTATAGGGAGGGAGGGGAGTATATATTATACATATAATATTATCAATATAAGCCCCCTATATAAAGCCCCTGCTTTAGCCCCCTATTTATGGGGGCCTCCCCCCCTGTCCGTATCCCCTCTTATATATGGGTTTTAGCGGCGGGTATAAAGGGGGTCAGAGCCTTCCCCGAAATGTTAGCGATTATTTTATTTAGCTGCTAAACCCCTCTAAAAAATTTCTACAAAAATTTTAGGAAAATTGAGCTATACCTTTGAATAATTTATTCTTATCTTTAACCTATGGGAAAAGAAGATAAATTAACAGTAAAGGAAGCTCTTTATAATTTAAAGAAAATATTTGAGAGTGTTGATGATTGTTGTGAAGCATCCATGGATAAACCATGTGTGTTGGATAACCTAAAAAAGATTGAAGAATATCTTAAAGAAGTGGACAAAAAGGAAAATCCTGTGGACATGAATGACCCCTTTGGAGGTTACTATTAAACCTATATAGAAACCACTTATGTTTACTATAGGGAATATCTTATTCTTTTTTTTGCTGTTTATAATATTAATACCCCCTGGGGAACCCGTTATAGGGGATTTATAGGCAACTCCCTCCAACCACCCCGAAGGGGGCAAAACCCCATTTCCTTTTTAGAAACATTTGCACTCTTCAACATGCACAATAATCTTGTATAGCGTCTTATTTTTTTACTATATTTATTACTATGAGAACAATGGATATAATATTCAACGATGAGGACTACTCTGATGAATTTGAAGGTGACCTTACAGACTGGTGTGAGTGGCAAAGCATTCCTACAACTAAGGTTATCATTAGTGTGGTGGAGGACAATGTTGACGACATTGATTATTTTGTTATTACCGTTAACCAAACTCTCTTTAGTTATTTAATGTGGAAGGAATTTAGTATGACCCTACGGTATGGTAGTGAGGGTTGGAATCGATATATTGAATCTAACTATAACTGTGAGATAGCTTAACCTATGGCAATTACAATGTTTCTTTCCATAACCCTATTAATCTACTTATTCTTTAAGTTTATATTTTGGGTTATAGACAAGTTGGAGGAATAGAGCGTAAGTATAGCATCTGAGCACCGGCCGAACCGGACCCCGACTTCGTCGGACCGGCGGAACCGGGACCCGTCCCTTTTTAACCACCCGTTTTATACAGTCTCTTATATTTATATTAAACGAATATTATGGATATCTTAAATGAACAATTACTTAGAGTTAAAGAGTTAATGGGTGTTATTACTGAACAACGTACGTATAAGATACAG
>Ga0080013_1006369_pt1 | contig 10550 bp, 20 predicted proteins | sample ETNvirenome_6_85_FD_69236 | JGI IMG/M metagenome (GOLD analysis project Ga0080013, IMG submission 69236) | Marine viral communities from the Pacific Ocean - ETNP_6_85 (SPADES assembly) (version 2) | ecosystem: Environmental > Aquatic > Marine > Oceanic | place: Pacific Ocean | collected 2013-06-19
TGGAGAATATGGACTTGTAAGAGGATATAAATGTCAAAGAAGGAAAAATCCTATTACTGGTAAAATTGATATTAAAAAACGACATCAAGATAATTTTAAAAAACATCATGGTAGAGAACAAAAACCAGGCTATCATTTACATCATATTAATATGCGTAAAACAGATGATGATGTTTCAAATTTAGCTGAATTATCACCCTCAAAGCATCTTAAACTTCACGGTACTTATAATACATTATGTAAACCATTAATGGATATGGGAATTATAAGTTTTGATTGTGATAAAGGATATTCTTTAAATAATAAGGAGAAATAGTATGTTTAGAATTACTGCTTCAGAAGGTTCTTGGACATTATACTTTAAGGATAAATTTATAGTTAATCGCTATAAAGGTATTTCAGGACATAATCTTCGCTTTAAAATTGGTAAAAAATGGTATATTTTCTGGTATTGGCTCAAAAAACCTTTACTAAAAAGATTTTCATTAAAAATAGAAAGGCTTGCATTATGATAAGATTTATAATTTCACTTACATGTGAAATAATACCAATAGCATGTTTGTTTTTCTTTATTTTAGAATTAATCTTCGCAGGGTTTAACATTTTTCTTTTCAAATTAACCCTCGCTTCTCTCGTTTTTATCTTTATTAGACATTGTATACCAGATGAGGTGTAAATGTCCCTATAAATACAAATACCAATTAGTAGAATGGTTAATCCACTATAAAAATTGGTCTCGCCAACAAGCGGAAAGACTTACTAGACAGCAATTATATGCTATTTGGTATAAATCATAGCTATCGAATTTAGTCAATTCAGGTATTTTGCAGTTTTACTAACCAAACTGTGATAGCTTTTCTTTAATCGATTAATATTCTTAATAAGGAGACAATTAAGATGACTGTTACACAAGTAGTAGAAAATATCACCATTAAATTAATGAATGGTGGAGTATCTTTCAATGATGTAGTAACTTCTGCAGATACTGTAGGAACATTAAGAGAATCACAAGGTTTAACAGGCCCTATTTCAGTAAATGGTGCTATTGTTGAAGATTCTTTTGAACTCACAGATGGTATTGAAGTTGTTCATCGTAATGAAGGACAAAAAGGCGGACAATAATCCGTAAATTTTATAAATAATATCTTATTTTCTGGAGCACCTACGGGAACGCAATAGATTAAATATTATTTTATTTCAAAGTTAAAAGGAGCATTCTATCCATTCCTGCAAAGCAGACGAGTGATATTGCTCCTTTTGACATTGTTTAGGAGGAATTATGAGTATTCCTGAAATAAACTACGAACTTTTATCAGAAACAAATGAATTTCAAGAAAAATTAGATGCATTTAATATTTGTTATAATTCTGATATACAAGTTACTAAAAAAGCAAGGTGGAAACCTGGCACTTACAATAAATTTAAAGATATTGGAGTTAATCAAGCATTTCAAAACTTTCATAATGGTAGTGGTAGAACAATACGTAAATTATTATATTTCCATGATTATTCTTTAGCTAATATGAAAGAAAAATTATTACAAATGGATAGAAAATTATGGCATTTTCGTGCAGATAGTGTTTGTTTTGGTGAATCATCAGAAGATGGTAAAATCTATTTTGAAGAAATTCTTGCTAATTTAAGAAATTCTACTAATTTTAATGGAGAATGGGAAATTAGTAATATTCCATTTTATTTTATGCCTTTACGAGAAGATACAAGAGGAACTAAATTAACAGATTATGAAAGTTTAGGTCTTATGCCTCGTTGGTTTTCGAATAAAAGTGAATTATTTACAACTTTTGATAGAAAAGATACTATATCACCATTTGATGTCAAACAGCAAATGTCAATAATCAATAATTATGATGCTACACATCCTAAATGGATATTCTTAAATGCTTCAATACCTTTGGTAAATCTTAATATTAAAGTAACAAAACGTAAAGCAGATATGGGTACTATTCCTTTTGGAGATATGTACTTTCATATATGTGTATCTTTAAAAACTTTAATGAAAAGTTATCGTCGTATAAGAAATACAAAAGAAAGACGTCATATTAGTTTAAACAATAATGGTTTTCGTGGTATGGTAGATTCTTTATCTGACGATAGATTAATACTCAGACATCCATATGTTTCACCTCATAGACCCTCTTTTTCTTATACTCGGCAATATAGAGAATATGGTATGGGAAACTTTTGTTTAGGCAGTTATGAATCTGAATTTCTTTCTCATTTATCTTCAGGAAGGCTTAATTATGTAGAATCATTATTATATGATTGGGCGCAACATTATCCTTATGATAATATTAATCCGTTAAATAGGATTCATTATTCTATGTATGGAAAACCTAAAGATTTCTCAGATAAAGTAATTACACAACCAGCTTTTGACCTTTGTCAAACTAAAGCAGATAAAATAGGTATAGATGTATTTGAAAAAACATATTGTATTGATAAATGTGCTTTTGAAAATGATTGTTCTAATAGAAGTATTTGGACTTCAATGAAATTAACTAAAGAAGAAGTTAATGCTTTAGAGAATTATTTTTGTAAGGATGTAAGACGTCGGGTCATTTATCATCGTGGATTCAATAAAGCTAAAATAAATGCTATATATTGTAAATATCGTAAACTTGATAATAAATATTCAAATTTAATCCAAGAAGCAATTAAAAGTGAATTAGAAGGATTTGAAAATTGTGTAAAAGAATATCAAGTAAACTTTGGACAAAAAGTATTCGAGTTATTGAAAGTTGACAATATGGGTTTTAATCAGTTAATTAATGAAGATGGTTATGTATCTTTACCTCAATTTACATATGATTTTCCTAAAGGTTCAGAATCAGATATAGTTGAAAGATTTATAACTTTTTGGGAATATTCTAAACGTATATGGAGATGTTATAGAACATATGAATTATTAACTAATCAGGGACATGATGGCAAAATAGTAATAAAAACTATGGAAAAATGTTCTTCTTATGAAGAATTAGTCAAATTGTATGATGCTCAAATGTTTACTGTTACCGGTTCATCAAATAAACATACATTTATAAAACATGTACTAGGAGGTACAGAATGAAAGATGAAAATAAAGATGTAAAATTCTGGATTCATCCAGATGATTTTGATATATTAATTGCTTATGCATCATCAGCTCATACTCAATTTGGAGCTGAAATTGGTGGACAATTAATTGTAGAAGAAGATAAAGATGGTGATTTTATTTTGAAAAATCCTGTTATCTTAAAACAAGAAGTTTCAGGTGGAGAATGCACATTAGATGCTGAAGCATTAACTAATTATTATAGTTCACATGGTTCTAAAATTAGACATTGTTGGTGGCATAGTCATCATACTATGGCAGCATTTTGGAGTGGAACTGATGATAAATGCATATTAGATAATCCTGCTAATGATTTTTCTGTTAGTCTTGTAATTAATCTTAAAAGAGAATATAAATTACGTATTCAGTTCTTTAAGCCTTTCTTACATGAAGAAAATATTAAGCTTAATTTCTTAAAAGTAGAAACTGAAAAAGATGCTGAAATTGATAAATTAGTAAAGCAACTTTGTACTAAATCTGAATATAATATTGTTAATACTCATCAATTTGGAAAACAAGGTCAGCAAACACATCTTTCTTATGGTAATTATGGATATTCTAATTCTTTTCATTATAATAGAGATTTTGAAAGTTTACCAGAAAAACTTAAAACTAAATTATGTGATAAAATTGAGAAATTACATGATGACATTATTGAGGATGGATTTGCTAGCTTTCTATATACAGACTATAAAAGAGAAATCACAAAAATCAATCGTAAATTTAAAAAACATGGTATAAAAGTAAAGTTAATGACTGAAATTGAATTAAAACGTCAAATATATTCTTTATGGCCAACTGATTTTATTGTGAATAAAGATGCTAGAGAGTTGCCTTATCAATCTTTAGGCGATAATTTTATATAGGAGGAATGAAATGTTACCATTTAATACTAGAAGTTCAGGATTAATTTCTGATGAATTTGATGATAAAATATTTCATATCTTAGGTTGCGGGGCTATAGGTAGTTCCGCAGCCACTCAAATAGCACGAATGGGAGGAAAGTCATTTGTGTTATATGATATGGATGAAGTTGAAATGCAAAATATTGGTGTTTCTCATTATGTTATAAAAGATGTAGGACAAACTAAAGTTAAAGCATTAAAAAAACATATTTTATCAATAAACCATAAAACTAGAGTAATATCATTATTTGGTGAGTTTAAAAACTTTCCTACGGAGCTTACTGAGAATGATATAGTTATTCTAGGGTTCGATAATATGCGTACTAGGTTACTTGCAGCAAAATCAGCTACAAAATCTAATCCTTTTATGATTATTGATGGTAGAATGGGTGCAGAAGAGTATCAACAACATGCATTTATTCATCCAACATTAACAAGGTATAAAAAGTATTGGTATACCGATGAAGAAGGAGCTGATGCACCTTGCAATGCTAAAGCAACTAGTTATTGTTCAAATATGGCAGGAGCATTTATTGCTAATGGCGTAAGAAGAGCACTAACTGGACAGGAAGTATCTGAAGAATTTTATTTTAGTTTTCCAACTTTAGAGCTTGCAAGAAGATAACAAAATGTTGTATATTATAGAGCCTAGCGAAGATATAAAGGATTGGTTTCCTTATGTTCCAATCCCTCTTCGCTTTTTTTAACACTTTTAAAGTAAATAAAGGAGAAAAATGCTTACTAAAAAGAAGCGTAAACCTCTTTCTATTAATCCAGGTATCTTATTATTATATGGTGCACCTAAAGTAGGTAAAACTACTGTATTAAGTCAATTAGATAATTGTCTTGTAATTGATACAGAAAAAGGTAGCCATATGTTAGAGGGATATTTCTTAGATGTTAATAGTAAAGAAGAATTACTAGCATTTTATACTGAAGCATCATTAGGTCATAATTTTAAATATTTCGCTCTTGATACAATTGATAAAATTGTAGAATGGACTGAAAAAGATGTTAAACGTGAATATGATATTGAAAGTATAAATGATTTACCATACGGTAAAGGATTTGGTCTCGTCAGAGAACGAGTAATTAACAATGTTAAAAAGCTAAAATCTTTAGCTGACCATATTATTGTAATAGGTCATAGAAAGACTGCAGCAAGTGTTGATAATTCTACTGCGATAGAACCTGAATCACTTGATTTATCAGGCAAGTTAAAAAATCTGATAATGGCTCAATCTGATGCAATTGGATATATGTTTAGAGAAGATGATGATTTAATGGTCTCTTTTCAATCAGGTAAAGCATTAGAAGCTGGGTCAAGGTGTGAGCATCTTAAAGGTAAGGTGTTCAAATTCAATTGGAACAAAATCTATAAAAAGGAGAAATAGATTATGGCATTATTTAAGCCAGAAATGAAGTCAAGCGACAGTAATAAATTTATGGGTGTCTGTGAATTAGGTATAGTTGGTTTTGAAGACCATTCAGATAAATGGGATTGGGCTGATATATATCTTAAAGTAACAGTTAAAGTTAAAGATAGTGATTATACCCGTACAATTGATATTTGTGGTGGACTAGAAAGAGATTCCAACGGGAATGTAACAGGTGGTTCAGTACTTAATAGAGTATATCGTCTATTTGAAGTAATAGGTTGTACTGCAGGTATTAATCTAAAAGGTAAATGGGAAACTGCTGAAGGTGAATCAATAAAAGATATTGCGACTTTTCTAAGCGATAGTCATTTAGATGTACCTTTTCCAGAAGTAGACCCTGATTTATCTTATGTAGGTTATATCTATAAACAACAAGCAAAAAATGGCAATGCTTATACAATTTGTCATTATAGATTATTTCCTAATACCTCAACAGGTGCAGAGGAATTAAAATCTCATGTTACTTGGATGAAATCTAATGGCCACTTAAAAGAAGCGTCTAATGTAGCACCTAATAAGGTGAAACTTGCCACGGCAGGTGCGGATGCTCTCTAATGTATGTAGAAATTGCTAAAGGAACGCCACAATCTCGTGGCACACTAATTCCCAGAAGCGATTTAACGAAGTATATAGAGCCAGAAATTCCTCTATATCGTTCTTTATATCTTTATGATGAAGATGCAAAAGAGCAAATAGATGAATCTGGTTCTGTAGCTTCCTTTTTTGGAGTTAGATATCTTGATAATATAGTAATAGATATTGATAAAGGTCACAATTCAAATGAGCAAACATTAAATAATGTTAGACATTGTTTAATGCAATTACAAGAAGCTGATTTAAATATAAAGGCCTCAGTTCAACCATTTTTTAGTGGAACAGGATATCATTTAATATTACCAGCAACTGTATTTAACTTCCAACCTTCAGCTGACCTTCCTTATCAAGTAAAGAAAACAATGTCAAAGTTGTTAGAAGGAATAGATGAGATGGTATATACAAGAACTGCAATTTATCGTGTAGCACATACGATGAATAAGAAAACAAGTCTGTATAAAATACCTCTCACTATCAATGAAATCATGCATAAAACAGCAGATGACATACTTTTACTTGCTAAAGACCCAAGATTAGAATTTCCTTACATACAACTTCTTGGAGACGGTGAATTAGAGCAATATATTGTAACAGATAAACCTAGAATTACTGAATTTAAAAGCGTTGTTGAAAACAACAAGGTTACTCCTTGTATACAAAAAATGTTATTAGCAGGGCCACAAGCAGGTAATAGAAATAATACTGCTATGCGTATAGCAAGCCACTTTAGAAGAAATGGTATCCCTTCAGAATATACCAAGGCTGCTTTATTACATTGGAATCACAATTCTCTAGATGAGAATGTTTTAATAGATAAAGTAGAGCAAACTTATAATCGTGGTTATCAATATGGCTGTAAAGATGAACTAATGATGAACTCTTGCCAAACTAATTGTATTCATTTTAAAAGAAAAGATTATATGATAGATGTGAAAAATGCATCAGAATTACAATCTGACTTTGATACAAGAATGACTACAGATTTTAGTGGAAGAACTATAGATTTATCAAGAATGTTTGATTTACCAGCAGGCATAGACGCTACAGTATATCCAGGTGAATTAGTAACAGTATTTGGGCCTACAGGCTCAAACAAAACAACATTAGCACAAAATATCGCTTTAGGGGTAGATTTTGCTAATGATAATATAAATACTAAATGGCAAATACCAACATTGTTTATCTCATTAGAGTTATCAGCTTGGTATATGCATAGAAGACATTTACAAATTGTCTCAGGATTATCTAAAGATGAAATTATGAAAAACTATAAAGAAGTTTTCCAATATCATCAAGATGAATTAAGCCATTTAGCTATTCAGACTATTCCTCCAACACTTGAACAAATACAAGGTAAAATAAAAGAATTACAACCTGGTTTGGTTGTAGTAGATTATATTGACCTTGTTGAAACACCTCCATATATTAAAGGAGAGTATGAGCAAATAAAGCATATTTCTCATAATCTTTCAAATATGGCAGTTAATATGGATATTATTATTATTCAAGTTTCTCAAGTATCAAGAGAGTATAGTCGTAATGAAGTACTTGACCTATACGCAGGTAAAGGTTCAGGTGCAATAGAAAATGCTAGTAGAAAAGTCATAGGTCTTAATGGACAAGCTAATAGTGCTGTAAAGAATATTCATATGTATAAAAATACAGATGGAGAACTATTTGATGTTAATGTCGAATGGAGACCAAGCTTTAGACTTAGAAAGGTAATATAATGGGATATATTATAGACATAGAAATGTTGTTAAACGGTATTCAAATAACTTTATTCCGAATATTCAGAATAGGCTTATTTACAGAGACTACATCTGAAAATAGTTTTTATACAACATTTAGTCTAGGTATTTCAAAACTAGGTATTCAAACAACTATAACATGGGGGCATTACATATGCACAGAAAGAGATTAAGTAGAGCTCAAAGAATAACAAATCACTTATTACGTGGTAATACTATAAATGGTAGACAAGCCTTAACAAGGTTTGGAATTTATCGTTTATCAGCTGTAATATTTAACCTTCGTAAAAAAGGATTTGTCATTGATACGAATATGGTAAAAAGAAACGGCTATACCTATGCTGTTTATAATCTTAAGGAGACACCAAGTGTTTAAATTAATACGTAAATTCAATCCATTCTATAGACCAAGGAAGAAAACTTACTATAGGAAAAAAACTAACTATAATAGTCAACTTAATAACTTAAGTACTGATATATTTAATTTAAAACAACAGTTTAATGTTTTAGCTAAAATGACAGGACATAAAGTAATTAATAATACTATCATGACGGAGAAAGATGCTAAAAAGTACGAAGACCAGCACAACTACCCGTTCTAAAGTTAAAAAGTCAAAGAGGGGTCGAAAGGCCCCTCGAATGACCAAGGGTACGATAGAATGGTATGATAAGTTTAAACCAATCCTTGATGAAATACATGGGACACATGCTAACATTGCTTTTCATAAAGTAATGAAAAAGACTTCAAGATTAATGTCTACTCTTAAAAGGAGAAGCAAAGAATATGAAGTAATTTGCAGTATAACTTTAAAAGATATCAGGGATATGGTATTACGAGCATACGGAGCTAAATGCAAATATTGCAATGAAAGTTTACATCTTCGTAATATGGTCTGTGACCATAAATTACCACTTACTCAAGCTGGTCCATCTACTATTAAAAATCTAGAAATGATTTGTGGACGATGCAATACTCGTAAAGGTTCATTATCAGATAGTGAATATTTATTAATAGTAAATTGGCTTGATAAACAATCAGAAAATGTACGCAATTATGTAAATAGAAAATTAGCTGGAAGAAATGCTTTTTAACAATTCCCCCCATTTCATTTACCTATAGTAGGGGAAAAGGGAAAAAGGGGATAAATCCAATAAAGAAGTGCAGAGAGTAGATGCTAATAAACCATCATCGTCGGAGCTATCTGCACTTAATTGGAAAGGAGAAATATGATAGATATAAAAAACAATCAAGCTTTTCGTTCAAGAGGAGAAATGGTACAGTGGTATCAATCTCAAATTCAATATTATAAAGACAATATTGGAAAAACTACTCAATTTGGTATAGTGATTACAAAAGCTTTACCTTTAACATTAGAAAAACGATTAAAAAGTCTTAGATATAGGGAGCAATAATATGCCATTACTAATGCATTGCCAATTATGTGATAAACCATATTCTAATGCAAGGATATATGGAGTATGTGATAAATGTGTAAATGATGTAAATAATGATATTTGCACTCATCCACATACATATTTAGGATGTTGTACAATTTGTGGAAAGGATAAAGAAAGTGACTAAAAAAGACTATATAATGCTTGCTAAAATTATTAAAATAACATTAGGCCCTATTCAAAATACTGCCTGTTATTTTAGTTTTATTGGAAAGCTTTGTTCAGAATTACGTAACGATAATGAAAGATTTGATAGTGAAAAGTTTAGAAACGCAAGTAGGAGTATAGATAATGAATAAACAAGGATTACTTGCTGTATCAAATAAAGATAGAGAAGATTGGCTAACTCCTGTATATAGAGATAGTACAATCTATAATCGCAATCAACGTGAAAATAATATAGCAATAAATAGGCAAGGTTTTACAGTTAAACATTGCAAAAAATGTAATATAAGTTGGGAAAAAAAAGTATTAAATGGTGAAACACATATCTTCCAATATACTGACTTTCCAACATATGGTTTAGAAAAGTAGATTTGTCCATGTTGTCACCAAGACAAGTAAAACGTATATTAATACAATTAGAAAAAGAAGAACCAAAATTAAAAGATGATACTTTTCAATCAAATGATTTTTATATTAACAAAGGATGGAAAGAAGCTTTAAGATGGGTTCTTGGAAAGAATACTAAAAATGTCAATGAATAGGATAGCCAAACACGATGATACTATGGAGTCTGTTTTAAGCAGACTCCTCATTGTGGAAGAACGATTAAAAGCAGCAATAGTTAAAATAGGACTATTAGAAAAAGAACATGATGCTCCTAAAAAGCATCCTGTTATTAAAAAGGATATAGAAAAATTATGATAGATAATACACTTGAACAAGGAATAAGATGTAAATGTGGTAAGTTTTGGGGTATGAGAAATCATAAAAGAAATTGTAAAAGATGTAAAACTGAAGTAATTGCAAGAGGATCTTTAAAATGAGAATAACAGAATACTTTGATTTTATAACAAGAACAGATATAGATTCAGCAAATAATCCAAAATCTACAGATTATTACTATTTTACACCATGGACAGTACATAAAAGACAGAGATACTTATATCAATGTCAATTAAAGAATAAAAAACCAGTAATATAAATTATTGTAACTTGGTATTATTAAACTTATATTCATCTTATTCCTTTTATCATTTCGTATTCATCAAATATAGGTAAACTTCTCCACTTTTCCAACCATTTCTGTTGATTTCTTCTCTCCGCCTCTCTCTGTCGTTGTGAGGATTGT
>Ga0080013_1006370_pt1 | contig 10550 bp, 7 predicted proteins | sample ETNvirenome_6_85_FD_69236 | JGI IMG/M metagenome (GOLD analysis project Ga0080013, IMG submission 69236) | Marine viral communities from the Pacific Ocean - ETNP_6_85 (SPADES assembly) (version 2) | ecosystem: Environmental > Aquatic > Marine > Oceanic | place: Pacific Ocean | collected 2013-06-19
TTCTTGTAAGATAGCTTGATATTTAACATTCTCTTTATTGAATTCATTCAACTCATTTTGAATATCACTTGCATACTTCTGCAAATCAGTCTGTCGCTCTGCCTGCCAAACTCTAAAATCCCCTTCAAGATTCTGTTGATACTCTTGTACTTCTTTAGCCACATTAGCTTGATATTCCTGTACTTCAGCATTAAACCTTTGTAAGGATGCTCCGTACTCCTGATTTTCTTTTTGAAGTTTTAAATTAGACTCTTGCTGTGCTTCTTGTGCATTTATCTGAGCTTGTTGAATTGCTTCTTGAAGTTTAGCTTGATATTCTACATTAGCATCATTAAAAACATTAAGTTGATTCTGCATAGCTCCTGAATATGCTTGTATATAAGAATTAATTTTTTGTATTTGAGCTGCAGCCAATTCAGCATCTTCTTCATCTTCAATATATTGACCAGCTATATCAAACCATTGTTCTGTATCCGTTTCTGAACTTCCTAATGTACCAGCTTCCATTTCAGTAATTTGATCGCTTGAAGCATCTAATGATGGAGCTGTATACGTAGGTGGAGTACCTAGAGCATGAACAACTGTAGAAGATACATTTGGAATTGTAAAACTTGGCAATGGTGGTGCTATAGGTGGGGAAGAAGTAATAGATAAATCTGAAATCGTAGGTGCAGTTCCTAATGAAATAGCTGGTTTTGTATATACTGGAGCAAAACTTGAAGGATCCGCAACAACTTGAGCAGATATTGATGGAACATCTGGAGGTACAGCACCAATAACAAGATCTGATATTGTTGGTGTTGTTCCTAATGAAAGACTTGTTTTTGTATATGCTGGAGCACTTCCAGTATATGTACTTGCACTAGCCAAAGCAGTAAATGTATATGAATTAGTAGAAGGAAGAGATGCATCAACATCTGAACCAACATCACTAAAAGAAACTGTTGCAAGAGAGGGTACATCAGGAGGTACTGATGAAATACTTAAATCTGAAATTGTCGGAGCTATACCTAATGATATTGCTGGTTTACTATAAGCAGGTGCTGATCCTGTATATACACTAGATGCAGCTATAGTTGCAGTTGAGATTATAGGTTTAACTACATCTAAAGCACTATCTACACTAGTAAAAGTAACAGATGTTAAAGATGGTACAGAAGGAGAAGCAAGCTTTGTATATCCTGGAGCCGAATTAGCACCAAACACATCACCTGCACTAACAGTAGCAGTTGTAAATGTTGGTGCAGAAGCATCCGCATCTGAATCTAAACTTGTAAATGTAACTGTACTTAATGAAGGGGCAATTGGTACTACAGGAGATGTCCAACTTGGGACACCATCTGTAGCCAGTTTAGTAAACTCTGCAGCTGATGCATGAAAAACTACTGCATTCCTTAGATCGCAGTCATCATCTAATTGAGTATGCTCTACATAATAAACATATCCATCATTGCTACCACCAGAAGAAGGATCTGGTTTTATAAATACCTTTCCTTGAGCATGATACCATTTAGGATATAAATTTGTTGCTTTATATAAACTTGCACTATCATCAATCCACTTACTCATACTAAAAGGTACTTCAGAAGCAGAATAACCTTCCCTCTCAACTGCAAGTACGCTATCAGAAGAATAAACATCAAACCCACTTGAATTTTGAATAGCTGAAGATTGTGCCGATGCAAACCAAAGAAGTTCCTTTGGTACGCTTGAAGCTATAAATTTTTGAGCAGAAACGATAAATTCATCTGAAGCCGCATGTGCGGATACTCCAGTTATCGAAACTATCTCGGTTGATATATTTGTCGTAGCCATCTTAGTTTAGCAGGAGGGAGATAAACTCCCTCCCACTATTGTTTAATTTCTTAATTAAACTAACTCGATGCTTACAGCATCTATTCTTACTTCATTATCAGCATGAGCAGCACTCCAATCAACATTTAAAGCTACAGGTATAGTACTTGTAGTATCTTTAGATGTTAATGCAGTTTGTCCAATAACAACAGTTCCACCTAATGCGTCTGTTCTTATCTCACTAATTGCTGTCATTGCGCCAGAACTTCCTGATGCTGTTACATGAACGTCAGCCCATGCATAAATGATATCATCATCTGCAACATCTAAAGCGGCTCCAGTAGCAATTGCTGAACTACCAAAATTAAGAATAGGTGTTAAAGTATCTGAACTATTGCTATCAACAACAGTACAAAAGACTTTAATTCTAACAATATCACCTACCTCAAGCTTGTTAGCTGGAATGTAATAGGAAAATAGGTTCGCAGCGTCAGTTGAGTTTTCATGCTCACGACCTGTGCCAGCTTCAGAGAACAATCTTTCTCCAACCCTATTGTCAAACGAATTTGATCCATATAGTGGATTTGCCATAACTTATCTCCTTATGTCCAGATAGCATGAGATTCAGCCATTGACCACTCCATGCCAGCTTCAGTTAAGATTTGATCTACTCTACGATCGACCCCAGAGTTCTCTAATGTTTGAACTCCTACGTAGACTGAAGTATCACGATTAATACCATTACCAACTAAAGGTCTGTATGAACAGTTCTTCATGTTGATACCAAGCATTTTCACGTTAGTTCCGTCAAGATGAATATTACGAGCAACATTCATATCTCCATATACTGTTGATATTTGAGTTACATCAACACCGAAGATTTTCTTTCTTCCCATTGAAGCCATATCAGCATTGACACGACCAGAACTATGAGAATCAGCTTGTCCTGCAGTTGAATCTACTGATCCACCAGCAAACGGCTGTATTGCACCAACATTGTTGGCGAAATATCCACTTAGTTTATGTAACCAATTATATACTTCAGTATTACAGAAGAACATAGTTGCTTGACTATTGTTGTATCTTGGATCTATATAATTAGATAGATCATCAAGAAAGTCATCTTGAGTTTTAGTTGCTACAGCTAATTCAAAAGCATTTCCATAACTAGAAATGTAATCAACTGCACCTTGAGTATACTGAATACTATCACCATCTGTATACTGAGATCCAAATAGTAATGAGGTTTCAATATCCCATTTATGCTCAACCAACTTTTCTTTCCATACACGTGCCCACTCATTTGGTTCAAACTTCAAAACTGTAGCACGAGCCGTATTGGTCATTGCCATTGAAGTCTTCCAAATTTGAGTAAGACCATGATTGGATGAATAAGGTTGATCTAACCAAGTTTCAGGGAAACCTGATCCTTCCATGTGAGCACTACCTACTACATAAGATCTTGCTCTTTCAAGAAGACCTGAAATAGATTGATCTGCAACAACTTCATCTGTTGCAGAACCTCCACCTGGAGCAAAGCCATTGTCATAATATCCAGCATATCCAACATAACTTGAATCTGGTGCTTTTACAACCTTACATTCTACAACTGCAGGATATTTACTATCCTTTGCTGAACTTACATAAGAAGAAGCATCAACTGCAGTTATTCTAGCTAACATATAGCTTTTTCCCCATGAAGCTGTAGCCGCAGCTGCATCTGTCATCATAGGTATTTTGATAATTTGTCCAGGTAAAAAGAACTTTGGTGTAGTTCCACTAGCACCAACATCTATTTTACTAGATGTATTCCCATATACATTTTGTACATTACCTGCACTTTTGTAGTCACCAGCCATATACAGTTTCAATGAATCACCGACTGCAACAGATGAACCAGTTCCGCCATCATTATAGGCTTCTATGGTTGAATCTGCAAATTCATCAGCTCCATCATTTTGTACATAACCCATGACATACGCATATCGCTTATGAAACGAGGGTCTTTTCTCAGAGAATTTAAACTGAGGATCGTCCACAGGCTTCTTAGCGACCTTACTTGCTAATCTAAAGAAAGGATCCTGAGGGATTGCGAGTTCAGATACTCTACTTCCGAAGTTATACTTTCTTCGTATATCTCCTGTACTAAGATCAGTACTGGTACCTGGACCACGTCCATCAAAATCCGATACGGATAGATTAGTGTTCGGTGTTATAACGGATAAAAAATCCGACATATTCGAACTCCTTTTCTATTTAGTTCAGATAGATCTAAGTCAGAGACTTTATTTAAATTTTTCTATCCGAACAGGTTATCTAATTCACCATCCAGACCTAAAAGCCCATCAAACAACGCATTGTCTGGTGTTGCTTCTTTAGCCTGGCTATTGGCTCCACTAGCGGTCGCTGGTATGTTCCTAACATTTTTCATCTGATTCAACATGTCATTCTTGGTAGATTCTACAACATTAGCATTTGCTACTTCACGATTCAAAAGATAATCTACGTCATCAAGAGTAAGCACATGTTTTTGTGCTCTTCCCTTAAATTCTTCAAATTCATCTTGTGTCATGCCTTTTTTCTTTCTGAAATCATTTTCCATTTCAGATTGAATTTTAGCAGCGTTTGCTTTTTGTTGCTGGTGTCTTTCATGTTTTACCATTTGATCTACTCTAGTCTTGACAACTTTGTCTACTTGAGCATTCAAAACTTTTGCAGAATCTGATTCAGGTTCTGTCATTGCTTCATTAGCATCAAACATAAAGTCTTCATCTAATTTTAGCTCGTCTTGAATACTTTTTGGAGTATTACCTCCATTTTCCAGATAATCACGAACATGTTCAACTAATCCGCTATCATTTTTCATTGCATCAAGAACTGGTACAAAAGGTTCTACCTCTTTATACCTTTCTCTCAGCTTAACAGCTTCACGACTACTATCAGTATATCGCTTTTTGTAAGGGTTGCTGTCATCATCCCATTCATCCACGTTATCGGAGCCAACAGTTTCTTTTAGGGTTGCCTGTTCGGTGCCTATTGTCTGTTGGGTTGCCTCAGTGCTGTTGCCGTCATCAGCTATCATGCCATTGACGCCTTCTTCAAGGGCTTCAAAGAAGTTATCAGAGGAGCCAAAAACCTCAGCTTCAACATTACTACTCGGAGTTGCTAAAGCTTCTTCTGCTTTTGGGTTACCTGCTATTTCTTCCATATTATTATCCCCATTTATATTTGATGTTACTCACTTTTATCACTATTTTGCAATTCTTTTTTTACAAATTGCACTTCTCTTGATAAATCTTTCTTGCTGGACTCTACTTCATTACTTAATACGTTTTGTAAAAGTTTCTGTTTTGCATCTGTTGAACGATAAGAATCTTTTAAGTCACCCTTCACTTCTTCCTTCTTTTTAGTAATTTCCATCTCTGCTTGCATTACTTTACCTTTTATACCAGCTTGTACTAATTGTCTTTCTAGAGTTTCAATAGTTCCTTCTTTATCCTTAACTGCTTCTTGTAATTGACCTAACTGACCTTGTAATTGAGAATATAAACTCTTACGTTTAGCTATTTGTTCCTTATTCCTAACATCAGTTTCTGCAAGAACAGCTATATCATCTATAACTCCAAATTGCAATAATTCTTTTAATTCAGCTAAATAAGCCCATCTATTTACTGGTAAAGTTGAACCAGCTACTATTCGTACATCAAATTTAGCAGCAGAGTAGTCCATTGATTTACCTATAGCTTGACCCATATCATTATACATTGGGATATTGATCTCTTGTTCTCTTTCTTCTTGAATAGCTGAAGGTTGTATAATTCTAAATCTTTTATTAGCAGTATATACAGATTGAGATATCTGCATAATAACACTACCTAATTGTCTTAATGCAGGTTCTATTGAATGTTTCATCCATTGTTTAATTCTTCTAGTTCCATACTCATCAAGAGCTAACATTCCTCTAAAAGTTTCATGCTGTTGTTGAGTGTCTCCCTGCATTGATGAATATATACCAGCAAGATATTCCATATCTGCTTTACCTTGTTGAACAATACTAAAAAAGGCATTAGATAAGGGTGCTGGCATAACTGGAGTTGGTTTTTCATGTCCAGGTCTTACAGATAACAAAGCTCCTGGAGAAGATGAATATTGTTCCCATTGATCTGGATCTATTGAACCTTCTTCATATAACCATCTAAGAGAAGAACCCAAAGATGCATTATGGACCATTATCTGATGAGATTTATTTATTTCTCTTTGCTTACCTACTAAAGGAGCAACTGCAGATACTGGGAATGGAGTCCCTGTCCATTTATAATGAAATGGAATCAATGGGTAATCAACTACATTTTCTGGATAGACAACTTCAGATAATAACTTATCTCCTGCACAAATTGTTTGTCGTATTCTAGTTCCATAAAACTGAACAGCATCAACAACAGACTCTTGAAAAAGTTTATCTTTTAATAAAATCTTGTATTCTTTTTCAGAAATAACTTTATTTTCAATTTTTGATGCTTCTGCTTGTAACTTGCTCATATATTCCTGTTCAGCAGCTTGGAGTTGTTGTTGCATCATATCTTGTGCTTTCTTCATCTCCAATTCATATCTTTCAGGAATCATTTTACCTTCTTGTACAGCTTGTTGCATTTGCTTATCTTGTTCCATAAGCTCTACTGACATCTCAGCAGCCATTTCTTTCATTCTTACCTGTACTTGTTCTTGAATAACTTTTAATTGTTCTCTATCGGGAGGAATTCTATAAAATACATTCATATAAGAAATTTTTATCTTCTCATATAACTCAAATAACTCTAATGTTGACTCATGTTCTCCAGAAGAATCAACACCCATATCTTCTGCTGTAGAATCATCTCTTAAGAATATTTTTTGTTCTTTATCTGATATTGATCTTTCTGAATAAGAATCATCACCTTCTATTGATGATGCAGCATTAATTTTTCTTTTATGCTGAGGAAATAATTTTACAACATGACTTTTTGGAAGTACTTTTCTTATAAGTACATACGATGCATCTCTAAACATCATATCTCTACATTTAGGATCTACATAAATATCAAATGGTTCAGGTTGCTTTAATACTACTTCCCCCATACCATTATCCATATCAGTATCTACGCTAACTAATACATATCCAATTGATTTAGTAATAGCATCATTTATAGCATTAGAATACAAAGCAGAACCATCAGATAAATTCCATATATAATCAGAAAGATCTGAAAATACTGCTGCTACATCTGCGTCACTTCCCTCTACTCCAATAGCTTGCCATCTAGGACTATTAGCAGTTGCGTAAAAATTTAACATTTCAACTACAGGTAATATTCTGTTAATTGTAAATGTAGGCATACCTTGATCTTGTAAAGCAGATTTCTCTTCATAAGAAAGCTGTTCATCATGAGCAAATTCATATCCTTTTTGATTAATGAATTGCCATTGACTGCGAGTCCAATTATTTGATAAGTTATATAATTCTCTTATCTGATCTACTTTTTTCTTTTTAGCCATTTTTTCTCTTCTTCTTTTTTCTTTTAGAGGTACTATACTTTCTTTTCATATTACCTGTTTTTAATTTACTTGTATCTTTAACAGATAAATTCTTTGATGTTATTACTGATGTCATTATGCAACCACCCAATCTCTTGCTTTAGGTTTCTTTTTATACCAATTACCTTTTTTATCTTTACCTGCACCCATAGGTGGATTAGCAAACTTACAAGCATAAGCTAATGCATCTATAGTATCATCATGAGCCATTCTTGGTCCGAAAGTTGTTATCTCTCTATGCAAGTCATATTGTGTTTTTTTAATATGTATTTGTCCAATAGAAAATCTTTGAGCTAATATCTCTTGTATCCTATCTCTCTTGCTCATTCTATTTCCTGGCTTTTCTGCTTTACATCCAACAGAGAAATCGTTTCTTCTTCTCATTTCTGAATTAAGTGCCTGAAATATAGGTTTGCTCATCGTAGTATCTTCTACTGTAAATAAATTTGGTTTATAAGATTTTGCATATTGAAACATATAATCAACAATTCCCAATTTATTTTCTCCAGGTATACCAAGTACAGGTATAGATTGTTTTCTAATATAATCTAGAACATAAATATTATTATCTGGAGTAACTGCTACAGCAATAAGAACAGAGAAGTCGGAATCTCTCCTTGCTGAATCTGTAGCAGGATCTACTCCAACATATACACTACAAGGTTCATATCCTTGATTATTAGCATCAATAAAAGATAAACCAGTTTCATCATCTATATAAAACTTTCCATCCCAATATTTTATATGATCTCTAGTAAATATCGCATCTTCTGCACTTTGTACTTCCATCATATATTCTTGATAAAACTTTTGTGGGGTACCTGAATCCTGATAGAATTTCTTTTTTCTTTCCATCTCTTTAAGTCCAAACCAATCGGACCATAAAGGAGTACCATCTTCTTGTAATGCTTTATATGTTATTACATTCCAACTAAATTTTTCTGCTCTTTTCAATGATTGTTCATATCCTACTAAAATCTTTTGTATAAATGCATCATAATGAACAGGAGTTCCATTTATTCTTAATCTTCCTGTTTTCGGTTCAAGAGCAGGGAAAACAACTGCTGTAACAAGGTTAGAGATTTTCGCACGACTTTCAGGAGTAATAGTATTATTTTCATCTTCAAAGTCATCCAATACAATGAGATCGTACCTCTTATGGAGTTTCGCTCCACCTCTTATACCAGAAAGATTTGATTTAGAAATAAGTTTACAACCATTTGTAAGTTCAATATCATCTTCAGTCCATTTCTTACCTTTTAGATCTCCAAAATAATACCTCACTTTATCATTATATTCAATATGATATTTAATATAATCAAGGTTAGGAACGGATATCTTTGAACTAGCTGCAACCCAACCATAAAATAATGGTTCTTGAGTAAAAACAAAATCATGCATAATACTACATTTGGTAAGAACTGTTTTTCCATGTCCTCTAGGAAGAATTACTGCTAATTGTCTAATACTTCTATCATCAACTGCATCTGCTACCTCATAATGGAAAAAAGGTGTCTCACTTCGCATAAAGTCATCAGGTAAGAACAACTTGCCAAACGCAATTAAGTCTTCATGTGCAAGTTTTAGCTCTTCTTCAGCTTTTGAAACGTTTTTTGTGTTAAAATTAGCCATTTAACGTACCTTATTATACAAAATTAAAGGTTAATAAGTCAAAATGTATAAGTTATAAACAATTTTTAATCAGAACTAACACTTACATATGCCATTGGAATAATATTAGGCATCATATATGGAGAAAACTCTGCTTCTGATACATACTCTCCCCAAATTTTCTTTCCACCTTCAATTCTAATAGGTTTTACACCTACCCACAGGACCGAATCATTATCATCTACTACATATGCATGAAAGTATGCATCGTACTCACCTTCTTCTAATGAATATATATAATACGTAAATACAGGTTTCCAGGTATTAACGCCTGCTTGTTCAGCTTCAGCCCAAAAATATATAGGTATTCTATTATCAGTATCTACTACCCTACGTTCTACAGTTAAGAATTTATCCTCACAACTTGAATAACTAATAGCAAGAACACCAAATAATATAATACATATTATAAATTCAAGTACTTCAACTGTTTTCAATATGATGGTCCTTTTTTAGCTGAGTCTTGTTTAGCAAAATATTCTTCCATTTGTTGCATTTCAGACTTCATAACATAATCTTCCCCATAAGTTTCTACAGCTTTATCAATTTGTTCTTGCACAGACATAGGTTCCTTTTTCATCATATTTTCAAATCCTTTTATTGCAGCTATAGTATTCTTACCATATAAACCATCCACTTTTAATTCTGGATAATAATATCGTAACTTTTCCTGCATATCTTTAACTGATGAATTTGTCATTTCTTCTTTTGCTTTTTGAACAGAAAGCATTGTTGCTTTTTTGTATTCTGGTGTATTTGGCATATTAATCTCCTCTCCTTATTAATAAGGTATATTCCAAATTTGTTGTGGTATATTTTTAACTTTAAAAAATTCTTTTAAAACTTTATTAATTTCACTTTCAGAAGAAGATAAAAGATCCATACCTTCTTCAAATTCTAACCTACCAGCCCAATGTTCTTTATACCAATTAAAATCAGGATCTTCTTTCATTCTTTTTAAACTCGCTAACCGACTCTTTTCAGTTATAAAACTCCATGGACGAGCATAAGGATTTGTAGGTTCGGTCGCTAATAATTCTTTTATATCAGTAGCATACTGACGCATTCCTGGTCTACCCTCGATTCCTTCTCTGAATTCCCTTAACGGTTGCAGCATTCCTTTCTTTTCAGCCCTAGACAGTGATTCACTAATATCATGCATTCTTCTGGAACCCATCCTCAACCAATAATCTTGCACTTCCCCCTTAGTCCCTTTTGCAAATGAGGGTACTTCTTGATGTAAACGCATTCCACCATGTTCAAGACTCTGTCTTCCTTTTATAAACCACCCTTTAGGCAATCTAGCGTTACCTTTTTCTAAAATACCTAAAAAAGGCATCCAACTTCCCTCTCTTATATTTTTCTGAACACCACTACTACCTGAAGATTTATAAAATGGTTGTATTACTTTATTACCTGCTCTATCAAACATAGTAACAGCTGTAACCAATCTTTCTTTCTCTCCTCTACCGCCTGTTTTCAATACAGCAGATGGAAAGCTAACTGTACCAAAG
>Ga0080013_1006373_pt1 | contig 10549 bp, 14 predicted proteins | sample ETNvirenome_6_85_FD_69236 | JGI IMG/M metagenome (GOLD analysis project Ga0080013, IMG submission 69236) | Marine viral communities from the Pacific Ocean - ETNP_6_85 (SPADES assembly) (version 2) | ecosystem: Environmental > Aquatic > Marine > Oceanic | place: Pacific Ocean | collected 2013-06-19
CATTCAGATTTAATGGAGCTGGCTATGTTACAGGCGCATTAAAAGATATCCCCCTAAACAAAGTCAGTAAAAGGGATATTGAAATATTTCATACTAGAATGGAGCCAATAAAGATATCTGCAAACAGGGCGTTAGCTGCTCTGTCCGTTGCTTTTGATTGGGATATGAAAAGATCAACAGATCGTCTTTACAAAGGCGACAACAATCCTTGCTTACGAGTATCTAAATATCAAGAGAATAAGGATAAAAAACATTTAGTATTAAATAAAGTAATTGAGGTTAGGAATTATTGTTTAAATGAACAATGGCGAGATCCACACTTTCTGACATTTTATGCTTTATGTTTGGAGATCGGAGAAAGACTATCAGATCTATTCAGGTTGGTTTGGCATAAACCGCAATCAGAAAAAGAAATTAAAAACTGTAGTGGCTGGTTGGATATTGAAAACAAGACCATTCATTTGACGGATAGCAAGGATCGTAAAGAAGCTGATCCACCTTTAACAGATGAAGCTATTCAGATGTTACAGGAGCTGCAGCGGTATAGATCGGAAAGAAAAGAATGTGCATTTGCGCTTGGAACACCTTGGATTTTTCCACGAGCTACAGATCCATCACATCCAATTAATGATAGCAGCTACAGAGTTAAGTTAAAATATTTTAACTTTAAATTTGGAATGGCAACACGAGAACTTGTCAGAGTTAAAAAAACTAGGAAGCTATATAAATACAAAAACAAATACACATTGAAACATTTGAGAAAAACATTTGTAACTCATTACGCTAGAGGAAAAGATAAAGATGGTAGAGAAAGAGGACTTGTTCAGGCATCATTAAGAATGCGACACAGCTCTCCAAAAGTTACAAAAGACCATTACTTTACAGAAGATGAAGAGCAATTAAGGACTGCTCACATGTACGAAACAAATGTTGTGGATCTCAAAAAAAAGGATAAAAAATGATAAATATTTTTGATCCAAAACAAGAAACGTTAGAAGAATACTTGAGAAGAATACATACAAACGATAAACTAGAAAAAACAGAGTGGAACTATGCCGAAGAAGAAAAAGAAAAAAAGAACACCACAATTTATTAAGTTTGCCATGCCGCTGCCATTAGGTGGTAAAAAAACTAATAAGCATTTTTTAGTTGAAGCATGGCGGTTACAAAAAGCAATTAATATTCTTTTTGATGTTGTTCCTGATAAAGTACATGTGGAGAAAAAGCTCCAAGAGCTGTTGAAACAAAATAGAATGAATTGGTATGGATTTATTTTGTTTGCTGAAATATTAGGCATTGGAGCAGGCAAAGCATACGCACTACTAGGCGAACACTTTAAGAAAAAGGAAAGTCAGAAAAAACGAGTGGGATTTTTAAATCCGCTCATGGTTGAATCTCTATTAAAGAAATTAGATAAATGGGGCGGAACGCCTAAAGCATGGCACGATCATAGAAAATATATTGATGCTTGGTGTAGAAAAACTGGAACACCACTATTTAAAACATTAAAAGATTTCCAAACTTATACTACAGCTTGGAGAGAAGCCACTGTTGGCAAAAGAAAATGGAGTAGCAGCGGAATTAGCACAAAGGGCGATAGAGAGTTTTCAATTTTAAATCCACCGCCAAAATCCTGAATCATTCCAGATTTGAATAATTACTTATTTTAAATAAAACATAATTAGTCAAAGTTTTCCACTCTGACTGCGGCAGCCTGTTTGCTAGCAAGACAGCAGTGTCTATAATCATTCAACGAATGAGCTGCCGCTTGAATCTTGAAGGTTACAAGATTTCACAAAGCTCTACAAAAAATCTAAAACGGCAGCATGTTCCTAAATAAAAAAAGAGGTAGAGGTATGAACAATAAATTGCTCGCTGCTCAATTAGTTTCAGAAGCCGAATTAAATGGTTTTATTGAAAAGGATTGTAAGTTGCTGTCGTCAAAAGATTTAGCAAAAGTGTTAAATGTTTCGGAAGCTGCTTTGAGAAAACAAAGATCAACCAATAGATCTTTATTTCCATACAGTAGGATCGGTCGGAGAATTTTTTATATATCTGATCTTATTGTTAAAACACTACATGACAACATACATGAAGCACAATTGAGGTAGGCTATGCCCATAAAACAAAATGGCTCCACAAAAGCAGAGCCATTTCATATTGATAAACATCTTATATCAGAATTTTCAAAAATATTCCAAGGCAACACAAAAAGAGTTGGAATTCTTAAAGGCAGAAAACCAGATGGCAAAAAGAATCAATGGATGGAAGATCAACCATTTGATGCAGAGAAACATCTTACAGAGCAGCTACTGCAGGGCGTAGAGCCAACAAACGAAAATGGAGAATGTAAGTTTGCATTTGTAGATGTAGATCAAGAAGTAAATAAAAAAGAATTTTGTCAAACTTTATTCAATTTAGATCCAAAAGCCATTCCATGTGAAAGTCCATCTGGAAGATGGCATGTGTTTAAGACTTACAATAAATGGTTTCCCAGATCAGAGGTGGCAAGAGAAGCAAAAGAATTAGAAGAAAAATTAAACAGAATTTATAACGTAGATAAAGGACATACACTGCCATACAAAGGCGGCTGGTGTAATTTACCTTATGCAAAATTTGAGCAATTTGGTAGGAGAGCATATGATCCGAGAGGTTGTCCGCTAACACTCAAACAATTTATTCATAGAGTTAAATTTAAAAATCATCCATTAATTGCTGCAGCTGCAGGAATGGCAGCAGATGATGGTAGGCATAAAGCGCTTTTTATCGCAGCTCTGTATTGCGAGCATGTTCTCAAAAAAATAGAATTACTAAAAGAAGTTAATAATAACTTTACAGATTCATGCTCTGATAAGGATGTTGAAAGATTTACTGTTAAGGAATATCACAAAACAGATCCAAAGTGGAATAAGCAGTACCTAGACAATAATCTAGAAAATTATTTTGAAGATATAAATGGCTATAGACCAGAAATAGTTGATCATCTAGATCCAAAATATATTCAGCCACTAGAAGTTTTTACCTACAAAAGCGGAGATCAGGTCAGTAAAAGAAAATGGATTATTGAGGGAACTTGTATTGCTGGCGCAGTAACTCTGTATGTTGGAGCTGGTGGCGCTGGCAAAACCACAATTGGATCGCAGCTCTGCTATTCAATCGTTACTGGAACTAAATTTTTTGGCAAAATTGTATCTGAAACTGGGAACGCTTTGATGATTGTTCAGGAAGAAACGAGGAACGAAGCCAAGCTAAAATTGCGTGCCAATGAAGAGCAATTTGGATCTTTAGAAAAGTACAAGTATCAAATTGATATGGTTACAATTGAAAAAAATATCAAACTTACTCATTTTAAAGCAGATGGAAATATTAAAGTTTTAAATGACTACCATGCATTAAAGAAACTAATTCAAAAAAGAAAATACAAACTGATCTATCTTGATCCGCTTATTTCACTAAAGACTGGAGCTTTTGATGAAAACGATAACGAAAAGATGGAGCGATTTATTAGAGATTACATCATTCCAATAGGTTTAGATTATGATTGCGCTGTAGTGATAGGACATCACACTAATAAAATTTCTGGAATTAACTTTAACCCAAAATATGATGAAAAACCTACTGTAGATAACCTTCTTGCCATGTATGCAGCCAGAGGAGCATCTTCACTGACAGCTGCCGCTCGCTTTGTTTTCGCACTTGTACCAATGAATAAAATGTTATGGGAAAGTCATTATGCAGAAATAGCTCCTGCAGGCGTGCGGAAAAACGATCTAGTTGGTTTAATTGAAGCCAAAAGTAACTATTCTGGATTGAGCGAAAATATCTTCTGGCTTGAGAAAAACATCATTGCAATTGATACTTTAGAAAATACTCAAGAAAAAACGAATGTATTTACACCATCCGAATTATCAGAAGCGGAAGAGCAGAGGTTTAAGAAGTACGAGGAGATTAATAAGGAAAAAATCCTACAACAGATCCAACATATCAAATCTTTTTTTGGATTAACGCCAGAGGTCATGAAGGATCTAGAAGATCACAAAATGAAAAGTCCAGAGAAGCCGCTGAATCAGCTGGTGGAATTTATGGCTCATAGAGATCCAGAATATCAAAATGCTAAAGTTGAATTCAAAACAATTAAATCTAGGTATCATAGGCTGATAACTTCAATAGCTGATCATCCAATGAAAATCCCAAACACTCAATTAGAATTTGCTTATCACTATGACCCCATGAGCGGCAAAGTTAAGCACTTGGTTTCAATTCGAGCAGAACTAAAGGATGTTCCGTTCTAATGTTTCAATGTTTCAACATGTTTCAAAAAGGATGCAACATGGGAAAAAATGTTATTTATCAAGCTAAAGAAAGAAGTTGTCTAATGTTTCAAATTAAAAAAACACTTGCTCTGAAACATGGTCAAATAATTGCCACTATTAGCCAAGTTTCAAAGTTTCACATGTTTCTATATTTAATAACTATGTCATTTAAACATCTTCAAAAAGTATTAGGGCGGTCTGACAGAGAGCGTAAGATCATGGTTGTTGGTAGGCAAGATTCTACAAGACTAGATCCATGCAGCCTGCAGCATGAAGTTTTGTGCGAGGTGGGTGTGTCATGGTGATGTATCTATTCAAGAAGAATAGAGCTAGAGCTGAAAGGAATAAAGCTGAACGCTGCAAAGTAACAAAGAAGCGCAGCTCCCAGATCAAAGATTATAAAAAGATCATCAAGATTCAGGAAGAAATAATAAAATCGCGTGATCGCACATTTGATGCTTACGATCAAATTTTAGAATTTGCGATGCTTAAAGTGCAATCAGTGGAGCAAGAGATGCAGGATGCATACAAAGATAGAAATGAAGCAATCCGTAGATACAATGCGCTGCATACATTTGGCGTCATGGCAAAGGATATGGGGGTTGATCTAACTGCAAAGCTACCAGAAAATCAGAAAAGCGATTGGGATCCAGCTTATTTTAAAATTAAAGCGGAAGTGTTGGAAAGCGGTAAAACAAATTATTCAATAACAACCAGATTAAAGAAATCTCGGAAGCAGCAAGGTTTCCCAAAATTACACAAGAGGCGTAAAAAGAAATCATTATGAACTATGATGATAAAAGAATAATTATTAACTCTAGGCAGCCTGCAGAAAATGAATTTGTTTTGCATGAGCAAGTTACCATGTCGCATGCATGGGTTAAAGATTTAATGAGCTACATTGAAAGGAACTCTAATTTATCTGTTGAATGGATAGACCAAGAGCATTTTGTAGAACGTAGCATGAGTGGTTTCAGAATAGTGAAAAAAGATGACTGAAAAATTCTGGACACCTGAACGGAAAAAAGATTATTACGCACTAGCTGCTGCAAGAGAGCATAGAAGAAAATATCACAGAGAGTATATGCAAAGAGAACGCGCTAAAGGTAATATCAAACACTGGCGCGTATATCGTAAAGAAAAACTGCAACGATTAAATCATGGATAACAATTGGAAAAATAATTTAAAGGTACTGGCGGATCAATTGCGTGAGCAGCAAAAAAATAAAAAAGGTGTTGTAAGTAAATTTGATAAAGTACGCGGCTATAAGAACAAACTCGGATTTAACGACACTGGTATTCCATTAACTGGAAAAGCGGCAAAAGAGCTACGTAAAAACAAAGCGTCTTATAGGGGTCGGTATGAAGGCAGCACTCTGCAGCGAATTAATGAAGAGAGAGCAGCTGAAGGCAAAGCAAGATGGAAACATTTAAAAAATCAAACTGGAGCTAATACTTACAATCGGAGCAAAGATCTTTCTGTTCGTGAAACAAACTGGAGATCGTCAGCTGCCGAAAGCAGAGGGTATAGAGAGGATGGCTGGTCAAATAAACCTTCCACTTTTGATGGCTATGGTTACGGAGATAGACCTACTAATGATGGCTCTGTTGAAATAGATGTAGGCTATCACAAAGAACGACCAGCTCCTATTTCTGACGTTGATGAAAATAAATTTCCAAAGATAGCTGAAGCAATAAGAGCTATAAAAAATAAATTATAAAATGAGAAAGGAGTAAATAAACATGGAAAAACTGACAGCTAAAGAAGCGAGGATTTTAGGATTGCTGGTAAAGTTTGATGGTAACTGGAAAAAAGTTGCAGCACAATTTTCAATGAGTGAAGCTGATTTTAAAGTAGCTGCAAAAAAAGCAATGGCTACAAGTTACAGCATAGGAAAAGAACAAACGAAACTTGCAATGGATGCAGCAGCGAATTTTTTACCAAAATAACTGTGATGCTAGTATCGCAATGAGCTTGAAATATTAAATCTGGAGCTTCTATGGAGGAGTTTTTTTATTAAAACTTAAATAAATCTAGCATTTCGTCTTTTAGATCGTTCGTCATCTAATGCGCGGTCAGCTTCTAATTTTGCAAAAGATCTATCTGATTTTTCAGGCGTTTCATATCCCTGCAGTTTTATAGATTCATAAATCCGTTGTTCGCGTGGAATATATTTTGCGCTAGCGGTGGTTGCTTTAGTTGCAGCCTGCAGTTTTGGTCTTAATTCAGGTGGCTTGCTTTTTAGCTCAAGCTGATTTGTGCTTGGATCAAAATAAAAATCCGATCCCTTCTCTTCAGCAACCAGTGGATTCTTTCCAAACTTTTTGAGCTTGGTAAGCTGTGCATTTACCCTGCTTTGTTTTTCACCTTCCAAAGATTTTTCCAGTGCGTCTATATTTTTTAATCTGGCGCCTTGAATAGGATCGCTGGGATAACTTTCTCTGTTATGATGACTGTAGGGGATTACATCTGCAATCTCACTTTTTAGGGCATCTCGTTTTAGATCTTTGTTTAACTGATTGATTTCCTTTTCTTCTCTAGGGGTTAGTTTTTCAATGGATCCTTCTTTTAAGGTTTTTGTTAAGAAGTCTATATTTTTTGGAGTATGAAATGGATAGACTGGTTTTCTTGTGATGTGCTTATCTATCATTCGCTTTTTTTCTGCAGCGGTATTGCCGAATTTATCTTTAACAGCAACGCTTGCTTTTACAGCAACATCCGCAGGATTATATTTAGTTTTTGGGTAACTTACATATAGCAGCGCATCCATAGGTGTTTCTTGATCCAAGTTTTTTGGTTGAAGCTGCTGCTCAAACTCTTCTAGAGAAATGCCTAGCTGCCTAGAAACTTTTATTCGCGCGTTTCTTTCCTTTTGCTGCTCGCTTTCAGTTGATCCTTCCAAAATGCCAGACAATCCGTAATTTGAATTTCTAATGCTCATTTCAATCCCATCAATAAATTAAACTCATATTCTAAATTTGCTAAAGACATTTGATCTACAGTTGATTGTCCAAAATAAGGAACTAAAAACTCGCCATAAAATCTTCTTAACTTATCGTCTTTTGCAGAGGCTGTTCTTATCGCAGCTGGTATGCCATCACTCTTCTGATTAGATAAAAATAATTTCTGTGGCTTGGGGATGTAGTCAGGATCATTGGGGTCAGTCCAATCGCCTTGATGCCATCCATTGCCATTTTTTGTTACCATGATTTTTTTTATTATTTTTGTAGAGCTTTGTGAAATCTTGAAGTTTTAAAGATTACCAGCCTAAATTTTTTTTTTACTAAATTTTTTTGATTTTGATTTGAATTTTTTTTAATTTTTTTTGCGCATCTTTTTGATGGCTATGGCTGTCTGGATCAAGCTATTAAACCGATCTATTAGCTTCAAGATCTGTACCAGCTGGATCGGTTTCATGTGAACTTTCAAAACAGCAATCGGTTTAGGATCCATATGAAAGACGGAGCAGGAGCAGGTCGCGCAGCGACCTGCGACTATCCAGATTCTAGTTTTTAAATCTTCTTAAACATCAATGCTATGACCGCTCTGGAATCCATCACGCTGCATCTCAAGATGAACTGAAGCATGCAAGACAGCTAAACATTTTCATCAATTCTGGGGCGGATATGGAGCTAATTCTAGAAATAATAATTTAAGTTTTACAACGTAACTAGAAGCAGAGGAGCAATTGGCGCAGCCAATTGCGACTGTTGTAAAACCTAGTCTTTTGAATCTTCATATCCGATAAATCGGTGTGTAATCGGTGTGGAAGATTAGTGAATCTTTTTACATGAAATTATGGTAGCCTGTATGAATAAAAAAATGAAAGTTGGACAGTCTTATGATTAAGAGTCATCCGCTCTACCATCTGAGCTAACAGTCCACGAAAGGAAATGTAGGTTAAAGATGTTTGTTTATCAAGTTAATCAACGGAAATTACATTTCTTTAGATACTCGCAGCTGCTTCGCAGCTGCTCGTTTGTGGCTGTTTGTACCCTGCCTGTGACAGAAAAATCGGTGTGGAAATCGGTGTGTAAATCTTGGCGGTCTTGGGATTTTCAAAGTGCTTCTGCTTTCATTAAAACAATAATTAATGGAGTGGAAAATGAATATAAAAAGATTAAAATTTACAAAGACTAATTTAGAAAAACTACCTCATCCTGAATCTGGCGCGAGAGAAACAAGATACTTTGCAACTAATTGCACTGGCTTATGTGTTGTTGTTCAACCGCAACCATCCTTAAATAAATCTTTTTACGGATCGTTTGGTAAAATTATCATGAAGCCTGATGGTACGCAAAAACGAACTGGCAGATATAAATATATCTGCAGGTTTGGGGATCAACCGCTTGAAGAAGTCATGGCTGAAGTAAAGGATAATTTAAAAATATGGAAAAAGGAAAAATCTCAATCAAGTAAAACTAAAACAGTGAACACTTTGGTTGATGAATTTAAAAAGAGTGTATCTGGAAGTTACCGAATGAAAACGAAAGGACACAAAATCAAATATAAAACATTGACCAGTGATAATTATATTAAAATATTGGAAACATATGTTCAGCTCAAAACAAAAAAGCCAAAACTGCTTTCTATGCTTACTGATCCATTTAAATATAATGGCGCTGGCTATGTTACTGGAGCATTAAAAGACATTCCGCTAAATAAAATTTCAAAAAGAGATATTGAAATTTGGCATGCTAGAATGGAGCCAATCTCCACGACTGGCAACAGAGCTTTAGCCATACTATCTATTGCGTTTGAATGGGATATGAAACGAGCTGTTACTAGATTGTATCAGGGCGAAAATAATCCATGTTTAAGAATTACTAAATATCAAGAGGGAAAAGATAAAAGATATTTAGAACTCAATAAGGTTTTAGAAATAGAAAACTACTGCACAAACGAACAGTGGCGAGATCCACATTTTCTTACATTTTACATGCTGCTTCTGGAGTTTGGAGAAAGATTAAGAGATGTGTATAGCATTATGTGGAGAAAACCAGATCTTGCTTCTGAACAAAAAAACTGCAGCGGTTGGATAAATTGGGAAGCAAACGAGATTCATCTAACTGATACTAAAAACAGGAAGCCTGCGGATGTTGGTTTAACAGATGAAGCTATTAACCTATTGAGAAATCTTCAAAAATATAAAATTGATTCTGATAGTAGAGCTGGTTGGGCGGCATCATCTCCATATGTATTTCCTAGATTTACAGATCCAACAAAACCTATAAATGATAGCAGCTATAGAAAGAAGCTGCAGAAGTTTAATTTTAAATTTGGTTTGGCTGAAAGAATCTTTGTAAGAGGTAGAGGTAAGCAAAAAAAATATAGATATAAAAATCTCTTTACCCTAAAGCATCTTCGTAAAACATTTGTTACTCATTATGGTAGAGAACATGGAGAAGAAGCAGCATCACATAGAGTTAGGCATAGCTCAATCAAGGTTACTAGAGATCATTATTTTTCTCCTGAACAAGAAAGTTTAAAGGTTAAACACATGTACAAAGCGGATTCTGGAGATGTGATTGAATTTAAAAAGAAGGATAAAAAATGATAAATATTTTTGATCCAAAACAAGAAACATTAGAAGAATACTTGAGAAGAATACATACAAACGATAAACTAGAAAAAACAGAGTGGAACTATGGCGAAGAAGAAAAAGAAAAAAAGAAGAGATCCGATATTTCTTAAATTTTGGTTTCCAGTAGGAATGGGAAGTGGGCGGCCTGGAATGCATAATGCTTTTCTAATTGAAGCTAAACATTTTCAAAGAGGTTTAGATGTTCTCCATAAAAAAGTGATGCCTGATCAATCAAAAAAAAGTCTAGACCATGTTGCATTTGATTTACGAGATGCAATGCGATCGCCCTATGTCAATGTTCAATCATGGCTTTCATTTATTTTGATGGCTGAAACATTAGGCTTAACTCCTGCAAAAATGTTCGGCATGATAGGTAAGCATCATTCAAAAAAAGAATTACAAAAGTTAAGAGTAGGTTTTTTAAATCAATTAAAGGTTAAGCAGTTATTAAGAAAAATTAACAAATGGGGCGGAGTACCTGCAGCATGGAAGGATCAGAAAAAATATATTGATGTTTGGTGTAGAAAAACTGGAACGCCAATATTTAAAACCTTAAAGGATTTTCAAACTTACATTTCAGCTTGGAGAGAAGCCACTGTTGGTAAAAGAAAATGGAGCAGCAGCGGAATTAGCACAAAGGGCGATAGAGAG
>Ga0080013_1006374_pt1 | contig 10546 bp, 20 predicted proteins | sample ETNvirenome_6_85_FD_69236 | JGI IMG/M metagenome (GOLD analysis project Ga0080013, IMG submission 69236) | Marine viral communities from the Pacific Ocean - ETNP_6_85 (SPADES assembly) (version 2) | ecosystem: Environmental > Aquatic > Marine > Oceanic | place: Pacific Ocean | collected 2013-06-19
GCCCAAGCAGCCAAAGAGAGAGGAATCACAGCCGGTCACTACAGAAAGGATATCGTAAGAGGATTAGAGGAGCAGCAACTAGCCGTTGTTGGTAAAGGAAGTAAACTACGCAGAACTCTTGGGCAGGACAACCCAGCAGTTCAGGCAGGCTTTGGCCTTGGTGGTACGATAGAAGGTAATGCAAGGTATGGAGTATTTATCCACACCCTACGACAGATTAAAAAGAATCCAAGGAAACTGTCTGAGTACGAAGGTCAGTTGTTTAAGACAAAGGAAGTAACTGATCCAGTTACAGGCAAGCCTGTGATGATAAGGAATATAGCAGACGATACTGATAGGAAGTTCGAGATAGCATCTATGGAAGTAAAGAAGTCTCAGTTCGATTACACTGATGTATCCAAGACTGAGCGAGATGTTCTCAAAAGGTTCATGCCTTTCTACACCTGGACGAGAAAGAATATACCTGCCCAACTCAAGAGTCTTGTGCTAAATCCTCAACGTGCAGAGAAACTAGCCATAGCCAAACAGCAGTTTGAACATGAGACTGGAGACTTAGACTACTCTGACTACGGTGCCTTCTGGGGTGATCGAGTACCTGTATTCTTAGGCGAGGAATCTAAGGGAGTCATCAAGGCTTTCACCTTACTGAATGTTTTGCCAATGGCTGACCTTCAGAGAGTTCTTAAACCAGCACCTCTACTGGCTGAGATGACATCGCCTCTTATTAAGGTTCCACTAGAGATTGTGGCTAACTATGATACGTTCAGAAAGTCTAAGATTACCAAGTATAAAAACGAGTCCAAAGATTATCTAGGTGTATCCCTGCCTCCAAGGATGTGGCATCTTGCTCAAGCTCTTGTTCCTCTGACTGAGATCAACAGGCTTAATCCTCGTGGTGTCTTTGGTGAGCGCACGAAGGATGAGTTCGGGAGAGTGAAGTCTACTCGTGCATACGGTGGCATGGGCGCTCTCAGGGAAACCTCAATGGATGCTCCTGAAGCAGCACGATGGATAAGGTTCTTCTCCGGTGGTACAACATATGATATAGACCTGCATAAAAACAGATACATCATGAATAAGAATCTGAAAAAAGATATAGCAGCACTCAAAGGCAAGATCAAGTGGGCGGCTAGAAATGGGCAGAACGATAGAGTTAAAAGACTTTATGAACTGCTGGAACAGTTAATGAGACAGGAGATAACAGACCCAATGGGACAGAGATCATGAAGAACTTACTACTAGCACTAGTTCTGATCGTCACACCTGTAATGGCTATCGAACCACCTGATGATGTGCAACCACGGGTGGTGCAAATCCAACTTTATTGCGTTCCAACTATGTCACGAATGGCGGAGATTATCAGCGACACCTGGGGTGAGTCTGGTGTCGCGGTGATGGAGATGTCAGCAACGACAACCATCGCAATCTTCACCAACGAAGATCACACCTCGACATCTGTTGTGGTTTCTCGCACAGAAAAAAATGAAACAGAGCATTGCCTGGCGTGGTCAGGCGCATCCCCAGATGGTTTCGGTTTTGTAGTGAATCCTGCGCCGATTTTTCCTGAGAAAAAACCAGACGGCACAGAAACATGATGGAAACCCAGCAAATCCTCTCGATGGTCTATGGCGCGATGCTGTTGATGATGGGCTGGTTATTGCGGAGAGTGTTCGCTCTACTCGATGAACTAAGGCGCGAGGATTCTAAACTCCACTCTAGGATTACAGACCTTGCCACCGATGCGGTCAGTCGGGCTGAATTAAACGGAGCCATCGACAGAGTATTGGCCCGAATTGACAAGATGGAAGAACGGCTGATGTCGAAGTAGCGCAATGTATTGGAGATGGACCGCGCTCACTGTCTATCTAGTTATTTGCTTGTACGATTTTATGGTTGTTCCCATATGGTACGGACTTAACAGGCCCGACCTCGCAACATTTATTGAGATACTCAACACGGTTGGGGACCCACTGATACAACTTGAACTAATGAAGAAAATGACAGGCCAGCATTCACCATTCACTTTGATGGGAGGTGGCATTTTTCATTTAGCCTTTGGTGCGATCCTAACCGGCAGCGCATTCGGACTAAAATAATTTAACTCAACATAGGAAACAAAGATGAAAAATTTATGGGAAGGTTTAAATAACCAATGGAAGATTGTCATAGTCGTTGTAGCGGTTGTAATAGTTATCGGAGTGATACAGGAGATTGTGTGAAGCATGATATTAACTGGACAGCATACCATACGATACTATGCGTACTCCTTGGCGTAGCAGACATCTTACTCTTATTACTGTACTTGGGTTAGCGGGATGCACGACCATAAAAAAAGCAACGGTAGTAGCAACAGGTGCAGCGATAGGTGCGACTGCGGGTACTGTCTTATCGGGGGGTGCACTTGCACCGATAGCGGGTGCCATGACGAGTGCTTTTGTGACCGATGTGGTGACAGAAACGATGATGGATACGAGGATTCGGGGGATTGATATGGACTGTGCGCCAGACAACATATGGACAATCATGCAATCATTAGTTGAAATAGGAGGATGGGCATTACTATTAATATTCGTAGCACCAATGATAATCGGATGGATTTTACCCGGACCATTAGAAAGAAAGCGAAAGCAATAGCCCTTGGTGATGCCGCTTGTTTAGCCGGAGCAATAGGAACAGGCAACGGAAGAAGCATACAGTATTGTGGTCAACGAGAAGAGAAGAAAAAGAGTTGGATCAAAAAGAACGAGGCAACTCTAATTGGAGTTACCGCGGCAGCAATCGGGATATATATGGTATCAAAGATACCCATCTACCTACAAGCCTCAGACAACGGATACTTGATAGGTATTGACCAACCTATATCAGAAAACGCCTCAATATCTTTTGACATTGATAACACAGATAGAATGACAGGAAGATTTAACTGGAGGTTCTAATGCAATTAGTTATGGTAGAGTGGCGGGACATTATTCAGGCTAGCGGTTGGGAGCCTAAAGAAGAAGTCAAGTGTCCTGTTGTCCGATCAGTAGGTTGGCTTATACCGCAAGACGATCCAAGAACAATTAAAATCTGCAACACCCTGGCTCCAGAAGACTTTGATGAATCGAAAGAAGATAAGGAGTACGGCATCACTGCCTTTCCCAAGGGTTGCGTCACTAAGCTAGAGTTTCTTTCTTACGAAGTTCGTAATATAATTGATTAATGATATACCTTCTCTCTTTGTAAACAGTTCATCCCATGTATGATCCTTGCTAGGAGTTAGCTTGCCTTTGTTCTCCCAACAATACTTAGCAAACATCCTAATCCTTTTAGCATTCCATTCCTCTTCTAAAGCCAAGGCATCCTGACCAGGGTAGGCTACATTCTTCCAGACTGTAACCTTTTCTGCCTGCTTAATCTTACCGTATGCAATCTTAGCCTTTAACTCTTTTGAGTTCTGAGGCTTTTTCCATTTACTCATTGTTTTGACTGTAGTGATTCTATCAGCGCATCCAGGCCATGAGTGTCAATATACTGGTCGTATTGATTTCGATAACTCATGATCAGGCTGATGCCGTAAATCTGAATATCGTAAATCTTCCAGGTATTACTTTTGTCACGCAGGCAGTAATAATCCACCGGAACAGGTGCCTCTCCCGGTATCACAAGATCAGTCGGCACAACGGTAATACGGCCTTTAAGCTTGGGAGGGCCATAGCGCAACTCGCCAGTGTACTCGAACATCGCCGTAGCGTAACCTTGAATAAGCAGGTCTTTGAAACCCACTGTAAAATCCTGGCGCTGCGCCTCGCTGGCGCTTTTCCAATGGCTACCCAGAATCAGCTTGGAGACTTTACCCAGTGCGATATGCGGCACTACGAGTTTATCGACCATCGCGTACAGTGCGGCTTCATCCGATTCCAACTCCAAGCGCCGTTCGCTAAGCTCAGAAATCAAGCTCGACACGGTGGACCGAATCATCTCGTCCGCAGTAAAGGCGGCTTGAGCAACCAGGCTTGCCATACCAAGTGCGAGTCCAACTAACACCGCTCGTGAGTTGGTAAGGCTAATCATTTTCCTCTAATGCTCCGTTGTGTGATGGCGCGAATACTATTATAGTATCCTTCACCGTCAAGTCCTTCCAGCATAATCAGTCCTCTCCACCACTGGTACTCTGTATCCTTGCACCATGTTTCACGGTACTCAGGATGCGAGTAGCAGCCTGCCGATAATCCAAATATCTTCTGCCCATCCGGGCGAGTCTGTTCTGAATGGTTGTACAAGTGTGAATGCCCTTGCACAGCGGAGCAATGTAACTTAGATACTAGAGCATGGCCTATATGTACTGAGCTTATAGGTCTACCTGCTACCCCAGATGTAAAGTAATGACTGAAGGTTATACCTTTAATCGTTAAACTCTTCTTGAAAGGCGTAACTTCCCAGCCAAACTTATCGTATTGTAAGTCCTCGATACCTATAGCACCATCCAGTTCAGGAGTAGAGTTCACTGCTCTGTCTATTCTGTCTTCATGGTTGCCTATCGTCATGTACAGTTTAGGTTTGTAACCTCGCGCCTTTCTAATAGGAGCAAACATCTTTTCCTGTGCATCAATCACCGCCTCAACATCCTTCTTATATCTCCTACCTTCAAATCCTTTTGTGCCTTTATCATAAGAGGACAGGCTTGGCATATCTGCCATGTCACCTATACATACAATAGCATTAGGCCGTGACCTTACTATAAACTTACCTAGGTCTGTAAACCTTTTGTTATCATAGTCAGGATTAGCATGAGGATCGCCTATAATTAATAGGTTCATAAGAGTTTCTTCTCCTTTACTCTGACAGAATTCCACTGCCTAAGCTCCATACATTTAACAAATGTTTTGAAGTGATCCTTTGGTTCAAATACTTTCTGTTGATACTCTCCTGTTTCTTTATCGAGCCGTAGTATTATCCCCAAAGGCCACTGCCTTAACCCATCAATCCTCTTGATTGCCTGGGCATACGCTGTTACCTGTAGATGGTATGGCTTGTAGATTTTCTTGGACGTTTTGAAATCTATTACGCAAACACGACCATTAATCTTAGCCACTGCATCCACAGTACCAGCATACTTATACTTGTCACAGTATATTTTACGCTCTGAGTCTATAAACTCTACATTATAATTAGTCTTCCATCTAATGAATGCGTCTATACTTGGATTGGTTTTCTCAGAGAAGGTTCCATTTATGTAGTTCTCTATCCACTCATGGGTATAGTTACCTATCTCCAGAGCTTCATCAATGACACGATGGTACTCCTCCTCTCCGATACTCAAGGCCCAGTCTACTAGGTGCTTTGGAAAGCAAGCGTCCACAACCCTAGTAACTGATGGTATCTTTACTCCGTCTACCTTGTAGGAGTGAGCCTCATCATCATAATCTAGGCTGTATTCCTTTCCATTCTTGTATGTAATAAACATATATAGTCCTCAGAGGCTCTGTAAGGCCCGTCACGGCACGTTTGATACCAACCCTATACCACCCTACCAGGGTATGTCATCATCGCCTTTAAACGCCTTAGGTTTCGTTGTTGATTCAGGCTTCTTATTGAAAGAGGTAGCTGGTTCCATAGGTTTGAACGTCATTCTACGGTAGTCGTTACCTGCCTGTGACACATTGTCATACATATTAATCCAATACATCTTGCCGTCTATCATACCATTGCCAGACCAGGGAGCCATCCATTCTCGCTCTTCCGCTGTCTTCGATGACAAGTCCTGCTTGTGACAGTTACCTGACATATCTTTCTGTTCCCATTTACTCATTACTTTCTCCTGTTAGCACTAATGGTTCGCCAGATATCTACCTCTCTCTGCCAAGATTCTCTTCTGGCATTCAGAATCTCATACTCTACCATCGCATCATTCAAGTTCTTAATAAAGTTCTTATATTCATCAGACGCATAAGCCATTGCATCTCTCTCTGCTACTGTACCTGATGTCATCAAGAAAGACTTTGCCTTTATAAGTTTAGTAGTATGCGGAGCCATCTTAACGTATGCTGCTATTGTACCATACTCTTCATCACTATCTGATAAAGCATTGTGAGCAACCTCTGCTCTGTCATCATCAGTAATCATTTGAATGTAAACCTCCTTTGTTTGAATGCTTCCTTCAGTGTTCCAAAAATATAAACGATTTGCTCTGAGTCTATGTCTTCTTCGTGTACCTCAACATGACACTTGTAACACAAAGGCATAGTCAACCAGTCATCTACCTTTACAGCCATACCTCCTCCTCTAATCTTACGAGGTAGTTCTTTAGTCTTCAAGTGATGAGCTACCACAGTACCATCCTCTGCATCACAACTGGCACATGGTAACGTGGCTACCCAATCGGTGTACTTCTTTACCTTCCATCGAATGTCTTTTTCAATCATAATTTTTTAATAATTGGCGTAACATTATCTGGAATCTTCAATTCTTTATCCGTGTCGGAGATAGGATACCTATTTATGATATCCGATATTCTTTTTGTTACCTGTTCTATTAACGCTATTGATGCTGAGATATCCATTCTAGTTTCAAATGTACTCCCATCTTGGTTGGTAAAGCAAAACTCTAATAGATGCAGCGGTTTGTTCTTTTTCGTATCATCAGATTCTTCAACAACTGCAAAGCTGTATACATAATTATCTGGAATATCTTTCATATCCCGCACACTCCTGAGAGGCATTGTTCCTCACTGTTGTCAGCATAGATTATCTTACGTTTAGCATGAGCCTCTTCATAAGGTACTGATGTTATAGGCTGTCCTCCTCTTGAGAGATTAGGATACAAGGTCAAACCTCTTAGTCCAGGCGCATACCTCTTAATGATTTGAGCAAACTTAATCACCTTGTCTTCGTTATTATGTTCAGTTCCCCAGGCAGGTAGGTTCAACGTGGAACTTATCCCATGATCTACATACTTCTGTAGTTCATACTGAAATTTAATCCTACGCTCTGGATCAGATGCCAGGTCAACTGTTGACTCAATATTCTCAGGTTTAATTCCTTTATCTATTAATGCTTGTGCCGTACCGTCAATGACAAACTCATATTTCCACTTGGTTCCATCAGAAAGATAGCGTCTGCGGTATGCAACGGCGTAGATAGGCTCCACTCCAGAGGTGGTCCCGGCAAGGATGCTGATGGTTCCTGTTGGCGCAATTGCTCGATATCCTTTAGGATAGTTGAGACAAAATCTTCCGCAATGCTCATCTGCCGACTTCTTACTTTCTGATTCATATACTTTCATCCATTGTTTAAGTTCATCAACCATCTCATACTTATGTCCACGCCTCAATAGCCATTCGTGCATACCCATAAGCCCAAGTCCTATACGGCTGTTCTTCTGCCTCACTTCATACACCTTACTATAAGGTAAGTGTGCTCTCATTAAACCACAAACAAGGAACTTAGAGCCAAGAGAAACGACCTCTTTAAATTCCTCAATCGAATTGATATTAGCGAGATTGACAGAGCCAAGATTACAAACATCACTGTCATCTGAAGACGTAATTTCTGTACACGCATTCCTAAGTGTTTCATTCTGTTGCGCTCCAAAGTTAAACGAGAATCCAGGCTCACCTGTCATCATGGCTTGCTTGACATTCTCTAAGTAAATCTTATTCATCGGGTCTTTAAGCCACGCATCATCGTAGTTCAGAGACACGTTCATCATATCCAATGGAGCAGGCCAGTTAAAGTTTTCTTTCTTTATCTCTGCCAGTGTGGTTCCACCTACCTTTATGTCATGCCAGTTCTTAGCATGGAGTAGAGTCCAAGCATCCTCATGCTGCCAGTTCATACTGCCATACAGTGCAGACCTACGGCTACCACCCTGCATTACGTTCCTACCCACCTCATTCAGTGTATAAAGTAAAGGAATAGGGCCAGATGCAACGCCTCCTGTTCGCTTCAACTGTCTACCAGACGGTCTAGCCCTAGAAATATCCACCCCAATACCACCACCAGTCATCAAACAACTCATCGCACGTTCAGTAACTCCAGACCATTCTTCTCTAGTATCTTCTTCAAGCCTCAATAGGTAACAGTTATTGTAGAACCGTGCCTCTCTACTTGCATACCAGAGATACCTACCTCCAGGCATAAACTTAAACTCTGATATATATTGAGCGAGCTGGTCACGATCAGCCTTGTCCATGAGCGGAGTCTTCATAGCATTGAAGTCACCACACACAGAGTTAACTACTGAGTGCGCCTTATCTTCCCATGTTTCGTAGGGATTCGAGGCATACTTCTGCTTGAAGATAGTCTCTCCCAGTTCTGTTTTAAACATTACGGTATCTATATTCTCCACAAATTCCTTCCTGCCATTCCCAAACCTCTCCAACCTTAGTCATCTTAGATGACTCCTTCTCTTGATCATATGTCCATGCTGCATTTTGTAACTTCTGGTATGTAGAATAGAACACATCTCCATCGAACTCTGCAAATTCAGAGGCAAAATCATTAGCAATATCAGCAAGTTCTTTAGTAGATATATCTAGTTTTTGCTGATCGTACTCTATTTCCTTCTTGTTCTTCGCTCTAGTTTTCATGTTGCTTTCTCCTTAAATTCATCTGCCTCGTCTTCACCCATAACGCTGTACTTATAGAACCCTGTAATCTTTAGGATCACCCTGGACAATGCACGTTTCTCTGCCATTGCCACAGGATAAGCCTGTTTGTTATTGCTAGATGATGCCTCACCATACGACTCCATTACTACGTCATCCTTCTTAGCGATGGCCTTGATAACTACAAAGTCAGGCGGCACTATAGATTCAACATAGTAATTAACCTTTATATTATTATGGAACTGTATCTTCTCAATACCTTCCCGTTTAATAATAATTACCTTCTTACCACTGCTAAAGTTTAATTCATGAACGTCCTCTTTAGATAGCCCGTTCTCGACAAACAACTCTTTCAGTAGTTCCATCTTTGTTGTCATGTTATTCTCCTATTACCTTTATCCAGGAATAAGATGCACCATCATCAGGATCAGGATACACACACTTCATCTTGATAGTTCTCTTTTCAACAGCGATCCTTTCTGCTCCTTCTTCTGGACGCCCTGCTTCAGCCAATGCTTCGGGCCAACCAGATAGTAAACTGTTTGCATATCTAACCATATCGAAAGGTCTATTGTTCATCAGTAATCTCCTTAAAGTCTTTGATTTTAATCACAACATAACTGTCTTCGTACTTCATTTGTTTCTCATGCAGCACTATGATAGGTACTCTATGCTCCGCCTCTAGTACAGCTTGAGCCATTGCATCATGTATCCAGTCAGGTAGTTTCTTCCTGTGCTTCACCTCGATGCTCCACTTAGGATGTTCAACATCTCTCCTAGACTCACCGTTGCAACCTGTTCGCACACCACCCAAGATACTAGCGATGGTGCGCTCACAGTGTTTCCAAGTTGTCAAGCAGTTTCCGCTCTACGGCGTGCATGATTATGTGCCTGTGTCTTACGAGTAGACCACCGACAATTATTAGGACCGTATTCATTATCAACATCTATACGATCAAGGAACGATCCTTTAAATCTCTCTCCCATATCCTCTAGGAAAGTTACAAAGTCGTGCCAGTCTGGTGCCACATTAATACCACGACCACCAAAGTATTGATAACCTACTTGATTAGGATTGTAACAACGCTCCATCATCTTACGCCAGGAATTGTAGGTAGGTGTACGTCCGTTTTTACTATGTCCATGTTGCATTATAACAGTCTCCGTTCTTGTTTTGTAAGTGTATACTTCTTGCATCGTTTGCCCCAATCAGCGGTAGATTCGTTTTCTCTTTGCCAAAGATCGAGGCCTTCCAACATTGCTCTATGTAAATCTCTAAATGGTATGTCTTCACCTCCTATATTGTTAGTTCCAAATCTTGAAATCCAACATCTACTACACAGAGGATAAGGATTTAACTGGGTTGCCTTTTTGTTGACGCAATCTTGACAGTTTATTCTCATCCAATACCTCCTTCTTTTGTTTAGCCATATCATCACGCCATTCTTGCATTATTTGCTTAATCATAATCTTGTCCTCCTCTATATGGCGGTTTATTCGGGAGATGACAGGACTCTTCTTAACCTTACGAAAGTAATGGTTAATAGGTTCGCCTTTCTTCTCACAAAGAGTTAGTCCTCTTACAACACTGTATCCCAGACCACCACTACGCCTGTATACATCTGTAACTGCTTGATCTAAGGCTACTTGCATTATCTCAATAGGAATCTCATTGTTACTTGGATTCTGCCTCTCTGGGCCTGATATTGATTGAAGATAGAAGTACACATTAAACAATCTCTTCTTAGCATACTTGATATCATCTTGATTACAATGTTTTAGCTCATTAACTCTTTCGATATAACCAAGGCATCTGTTCTTATATATCTCAATAGGTATGCTATTAGACTTGTCTCTATCATGCTGAACCTTCTTCATCAGAGTCAATCCTTTGCGAACGAATCGATCTAATAAGAAATTGGCCGTCATCTATATTACCTTTCACGTTTAATTGGTTGT
>Ga0080013_1006375_pt1 | contig 10546 bp, 8 predicted proteins | sample ETNvirenome_6_85_FD_69236 | JGI IMG/M metagenome (GOLD analysis project Ga0080013, IMG submission 69236) | Marine viral communities from the Pacific Ocean - ETNP_6_85 (SPADES assembly) (version 2) | ecosystem: Environmental > Aquatic > Marine > Oceanic | place: Pacific Ocean | collected 2013-06-19
GGAGGTCAACGGGGAACAGGTTCCCAAGATCGTGGTCCCCGCGGAAATCACCATTACTCACACGCAAACAGGTAAGGAATACGGGTCGGCGAAGGAAGCCGATGACGATGTAAACGATCCTGCAACTTCTACCAAGCGAGAACACATACGACAGGATGTTCTGATCAAGGTAGCAATTCATAAATTATTAGAAGGAGTGGTAGGGAAAGTTTAATGGCAGACAGAGATAGATTCGGAGGAAGTGACAGAGATTATGCTTACACTGATTACAGTGGAAGACGAGGTTTAGATGTAAGAAATCCAGGTGATCATGCGATACAGAGAGCGCATAATTATCCTTCCAACAGACAACCATTATTAAATCAACCACCAATGGAAAGGCCATCTTACGATTGGCCCGGACAGCCATCATATGGTGAGTGGATGCAATCGATTGATCCAAATAGAGAAGGACAGCAAAGACCTCACGTTAATCCAAGGATGAGACACATTAATCCAAGAGGAATGGGTGGAGGACTGGGAGCACTGCAACAAAAATCACAATTGAGAAGACCAGAAAATTTTACTAATTTAGATATGTTAGGAAGACCTGATTTATCATTTAGATATTCTCACATGAGTCCTAATGAAGGCATGGGACTAGGAGGTAGATTAGATAAAGCAATTTTAGCTAATCCTAAGACTGGCTATCCAGTTAACATGATTCGTGGTACTTGGAGAAGGATGGAAGATGCTCGTAGGGCTGATGAAATGGATGAGTATGGATATTTAGAAGGTGCTCCACGTCAAAGAACAACTTTTACTGAAGGATTTATGTTACCGCATCATTTTAATGAAATGTATGGTGGCGTTTATGATGATGCAATTTTTAGAACAGTAGACCCTAATACTGATCGTATAGAACAATATCCTCAGGCAGGAAACGACACGGGAATAGGAAGCACTAACGAATATCAACAAATGGCGGAAGCCTTAGACCCTAATGTTGCGTTAGACATATTAGGAGACCCTAATAGAAACATGGACAGCGTACTTCAGATATATGGAGATGATTCTTGGGATAATCTTCCTGCATTTAAGATTGGTGATAAATGGTACGGAAATCCAGCATTAGGAATGCCGGGTAAAATGGGTTCAGGTTGGACAACATAAGATATGCAAGATAAACAGGACAAGGGAATAGGCAGATACAGGGACCGACCGGGTTATTTCATGGGTGGAATGATCGGGGGCGCGATACTAGGCGCACTCGTCAACAAGGTTCAAGGAAAGGACTGGAAGCGTGGCGCCCTTTGGGGTGGCATAGGTGGCGGAATCACAGGTGGACTTACAGGAAGTGGCGGACTTGGAGGGTGGTTAAACGCTGGTGAAGGAGCAACCTGGCTTGCTAAAAAAGGACTAATGCAAAATATGATAAGGGGTGCAGCCCCATTGTTAAAAAATCCTTGGGTAACGTCAGGAATAGGAGCTGGTGCAGCGCAATTCATGGGCGATCCGGCGTACGACGCGAGGAAGCAGCAGGAAGCCATAGAGGATCTTGAGGAAAAAAGAAGAAGGAAAAACTTGGAACAATACGCAGGGTGGTATGACGATCCTTGGGCCGACTGGAACAAGGGTGGAATAATCAACGCGCGACCTAAATACCAACACGGCGGCGGAGCGTGGTCCGACGTTGCAGGTGACGAAGAAGTTCCAGGAAGCTACGAAGACAGAGTTTTATCAATCACGGGGCAAGGCGGAATTGAAGGACAGGGAGGTCTCGAGGATATTATGGAGACGTTTGATGTCTCTTCCGGTCCGGGACAAGGTGACATGTCAGGATGGTATGAAATGTACGAAGACCTGAAAGGAAAAGGCGAGCTGCCTGACTGGATGGACTCCTTCGAGATCTTCATGCAGAACCTTGACGTGCTGGACATATCCCCGTGGGACTTCTCGGCACGTGGTGGATACAAGACAAGACCACAATACCAAGGTGGTGGTACCACTATGACTGATGAAGAAAAAGCAAATGTTCAAGGATTAATAGATATTGGATATAGTGAATCAGAAGCCATACAAATAGTTTTAGATCCTGGACCAGAATTTTTACAATCGCCATCATTATGGCCCAGGTACACTCCTGGAGGAGATGCACAAGGAGGATACAAGACAAGACCTAAATACGCAGGTGGAGGAATGGAAGATATGGACATGACGGGCGGCGGAGCGTCCTTCGGACCAGGAACTGGGACGTCTGATGACATACCGGCGATGCTGAGTGACGGGGAGTTCGTCGTTACGGCGAACGCCGTTCAGAATTTAGGCGGAGGTGACCGCATGTTGGGGGCTAGACGAATGTATCAAATGATGAATCAGCTTGACCCCAACTCACAAACACCGGCGGAGATGAGCGGAGTTGGATACGCCTAGTGGAGTGGAGATTCTTTGAAGAGGGCGACCTTGAATGGATTCTCGAAGCCACGAAGGACATGTTTGATGAGTCGGAATGGAGTGACGGAGAGTATGATAAGGATAAGGTAACTCGTTATTTTTATCATGTTCTGGATAGTCCCCTCTTTATGTTCGGGATTATCGCGCTGCGAGGCGAAAAGAGGATTGGGTTCATGACGGGAGAGATCCACCAGTTCTCTTTCATGAAGGACATCTTCGCGAGGGAGTCGGAATTGTATATGATTCCATCCGAGAGGGGAAAAATGGGTGCGTTATTTATGATGAAAAAATTTATGGAATGGGCCAAGAACAACAAGGCGCGTGAAATTTACTTCGAGCCGTCCGTCAATGGCGGAAAGATCGACAAGTTTGATGCGCTAGCTAAAAGATTAGGAATGGAAAAACAACCTAAGTACAGGAGTAAAGTATAATGTCAACGGCATCAGCATCACCCGTAGGGGGAGGAGCAGAATACGGCGTACGTTACCAGGCGGAATTACCGGAGGTAATGGGACGTAAGCTTGGTCTCATGGACCGGGCAGTTGAAATGGCGAAAGGGGATATGGGGACATACCAACCTACGATTCCTCAACAACAAGTTGCACCTTTTACACAACAACAATTGCAGGCGCAGAATCTGGTCTCACAAGGTATTGGTGATTATCAGCAGTATTTGAACAAGGCCCAAACTTACATGGGTCCTGGTGCATATCAGCAATTCCTCAACCCTTATCAGGACTACGTGACAGCAGGAATAGAGGAGCAGTTCGGAAAGGCGCGAACGGCGCAGGAGGCGCAAGGAGTAGAGGCAGGCGCGTTCGGCGGAGCGAGACAGGGACTGCAATCAGCGGAGCTTTCACGACAACAGGCGGAAGCCGTTGGAAGTTCACTGGCACAAGGCTATGGACAGGCGCAGCAACTGGCAGGACAGGCGGCGCAACAGCAGCTGGGGTTGGCAGGACAGTCACAGCAAATGGCGATGGGTGACATTTCCAATTTGATGCAAAGCGGTGCGCAACAGCAGCAACTCGCACAGACAGGACTGGACGCACAATACAGACAACAGTTACAACAAATGTACGAACCATACCAACGATTAGGTTTTGTATCCGACATATTCCAGGGGGCGCCGACAAGCGCGTCATCGCTCGCGATGGCAACGACCCCGCAGGCCAATCCACTAGCGCAGGCAGTGGGAGCCGGCATAACAGGACTCGCGGCGTATCAAGGATTTCAAAATCTGACTGGTGGACAATCCACCGGTAGTTAGAAGGGGGCTTAATGGCTGGGACACTAGACAGACCTCTATTTAAAAGAGGACCGCAAGGGGACATGCGACCTGGATTTAAGAAAGGTCGTTACGTCGGCAAGTGGTGGCAACCTGGAACATGGTGGCCATGGGCCGATAAGCAGATGCACCTTGACTGGAAAGAAAGAGAAACTTTTAACAAGGACACAGGACAGTACGAGCTTGGACCCACCCTCCTTCAACAAGGAATGGGGAAGGCAGGAGACATTGCCAAAGGTATTGGCAAGCAAAGTGTATTTTACCGTGGAAACATTATTAATCCTAACTGGTCGCTTCCTAAAGTGGAAAAAGGAACAGAACCCGGCCTTCCTGGAATAAAAATGGAAGGGGATAAATACACCGTTGACGGAACACCTTTAATGTCGGCAGAGGGAATTGGTAAGCTTAATCCTTTCAATCTTAATCCAAAAAATTGGGAGTGGAAGAAAGGGGCGTTTGAAACTGTTCCTTACACGAAAATTCTTCCTAAGTCAGCCGTGGAAATGTGGGGGTATGGCACCGCCGCTAACTTATTATTCGGTGATGACAAGGCGGAGGCGGCGGAGGAAAAAGATTATGACGAAAAGGAATTAACAAACATTAAGAATGACTTGGATGCCAAAGAATCTAATGTAACGGAGCGGCATGCCAATGAGGCGATGCGCGCAGAATTAGGGGATATGGATCTTCCTGTCACAACTTTTCCAACTTTAACTCCTCATCCGGAGAAAGATCTGCTTCCTGGTGAAGAAATGCCGAATGTAATGATTGCGGGACAGGAGCCATACGATCCAACGAAGAAGATCATTGACTCCGTTGGAAGAGAAAACGTTGATGAAAAGACGCTCGTGGACAATGTGACAGACCGTCACGGCAATGAATCCATGATGGCGTCCGCCGGTGAAATTCAAAACCAGGTTGAAAGCAATTTTCCAAAGGGGGTTGAAAATACGCTTATAAAAGAATTTAATTTAGATACGGATCGTATCGCGCAGTACAAGGACGAGTTGAAAAAGATCATGCCACCGGATGATAAACTGACATCCGCGTTAATGCTGATGCAACTGGGACTTGGGCTCATGTCTGGAAAGTCAAAGCGTGGTGGGTTTGGAGGTTTCCTCGAAATTGCAGGAAAAGCAGGACAGGAGATCATTCCAATCGCAATGCAGGTTCTTCAAAATAAGAACCAGCAGGAGCGTGAGCTTGCTATGTCAGCTTTCTCAATGGCGCGTGAGGATGATCGCTGGATGCGTGAACAGCAAAGCAAGTACTCTGATAAATATTTTGACATACAAAAATCAATGTTCCTGAAAGATTATGATTGGAAATTAAAATTATCTGATCCGACAAAAGGAACATTAAGTAAAGTTATTCAGACAGTGGAGCGAAAATTACCAAGTGGAAAAATGTCAACACAAAGTTTTGAATGGGGGCAGGTTTATGATAAATCTCCATTAGGACAGGCAATTACATACGGCCGAGAGTGGGACATGGGTGGTGGATCAATCATAGACTTTGGGCAATATGACATGCAGTTATTGCCGCCGACGGCTTCCGATGAATACATTAAATCAATGAATTTAGGTGGGAGAGCTCTGCAATCACCGACAGCGCAGGACGCGATGACACAACTTGGGTCGGTATTTGAAGCCAACCTCGCGGATATCATTAAATTCCAAATGAAGGGCATTCACACCGGTGAAATGCCAACAGGCGTAGCCGGTGGAACAATGAACTGGGCGAAGAAACTTGATGAAAACGTAAGAGGATTCGTCAACATGATACGTGATACGACAGGGCTGAGTGGAACAAATCTTCCCGTTGTAGGATTCACGGCGCAGGCAGCAAACGATTATGCATCAAGCCTTCTTTCAAGCGGGGACATTATCTCCTACGCTTCTTTAAGCAAGGAAGAAAAAAAGAACATGAAGCACAATGGATACTGGGTTGATGAAGGCGGAAAATTTTCTGGTGAGACGGTTATCATTGACGGCGTTGAAAGACAGACACAGAAAGGTGATGTTTACATCACTGATCAGTATTTAACACAAGTTCTTGACGGAAAAAATCCATGGAACAATGAACAGTTGATGGTTGCGGATCAGATGGCGCACATCATGGGATTCCTTGAAGCACGTTTGAAGCAACCAACTGGACGTCTACTGGCGGATACAATTAAATCATCTGTTCGTGACGTATCGGCACTTGGATTTAATGCGGGTTCTCCAGAACGTGTGGCGCAAAACTTATACCTTCATACTTCAAGGTTATATAACAAGTACGCGGACACGATGGCGATGGCGAATAGGATGCCAATGTTTGAATTTGAAATGATGGGTGATACAGGAATGATGGAAATGGTATCCATTATGGATTATCATAATTCATATTTAAAGATGATGAATGAAGCCGGCATGGCGCCAGCAGCAGCTGGTATTAACCTTGCATGGACGGAGAACATTCATGAATATTTTCCAAACTGGAATACAACCGTAGGTGAGACGATTACATCAGACAGTAAAAATACACAATACAAGGCGTTTGGATCACCGGAATTCAATTCAATAATGAAAACACTTAATGATACTACACAAACATTCGGTGGACAACAATACACGGGGAACTAATGGCGAAAACAGAAAAAGAATATTCAGTACTTAATCCTCTAAAATCTTCAGGATATCTATCGGACATGTTTGTCGGTGAGGGTGAAGGATATGAAAAGAAAATGGAACCCGCTGATACGGAGTTAACACATCTTACAGAAGGAAATGTTCCTGTTACAGAGGCAGACCATAACATACGTCAAATAAATAAAAGAATTGGTGCTGAATATAATAGAGTACTAGGTGGATTTTGGGATAGTGTTAAAGGTGGATCACAAAACGTGTGGGATCTTGTACGCTACCAAGGTGATGTACCTGATGAGGTACTGAAGCAAAGGGCAATAGAAGCAAACGAAAAATTAGAAGCACTGGATGCGCAAAAAAATCAAGAAATATTAGCGCAGGCGATTCTTGCCAACCGTCGTCCTATTGAAGATGTGCGCTCAGAAATGACACAAATGATCTCAGCGTACGAAAACCGTATGATAGAAGATCCTGAAAGCATTAAGCATCAAGACTTTATGAAGGCGCTCAATGGTTATCTGGAAAATGAAAAATATACATGGCGTGAAGTTCAAGGCGGACCGGATGTGGATGCTGATATGATGCCGGATCCATTTGATTTATCAACTTCCAGCCCTGACCCTTTCCCTAGAGAAAGAATAGCTGGTGAAATTGCCGGATCCATTGGTGGATTTGGAACTGGATTGGCTGGATATGGAGCTTTAGCAAAAAAATTCGGAGGAGGATTTAAAAAAGGAATGATGATGGGACGTGGACCATTTGCGTTTCGTATTGGTGCTGGAATGGTTGGTGGAATGATTGGCGTTGGCGCCGCTGAATATGGGTACGAGCTTGTTCTTGATACAATGAACCAGGCAGGCATCTTCGGCAAGAAAGGAATCAATCGTCCTGATCAAAAAGAAAGAATAAGACAATCACTGGATATCGCGGAGATTGACGCAAAACTAACGGCAGTGACTGCAGGATTTATTCCAGTGCTTCAAGGATTTAGAAATTTATCACGTGCGGCACTTGGCAGTGGAAGAGGCGCGGAAGGAATGGAAGCAGCACTCAAAGGTGAAAAACTAATGGAAAAGTTTGCTGGTGTTAAATGGGATCCCATTGTTGACATTACGGCGACAACTAGTTTTCCCGGTGTGGCTGCACTCCCAAGAACAATTGGTAAATTTCCAATCATCACTGGTGGTATTAAAGGAAACATGGTTGAGCGCGCAGAAAAACTTAACTGGGTTCTATCCAATATGGTGGATCGCGTTGGTCCGTCTGTTTCTTATTCTAAATTATCACACCTTATTACCAAGAAAATGGGCGTGGCAGGACAGAAATACCAGGATGAATTAAGAAGACTTTTTGATAATTATTGGAAGAAGGCATCATCTTTTGACGCGGAAGTTGTCATTGGAGGACACCCAACAGGATTGGATGTCAAAGGTGCGGCGGCTGACATCATTCGTCGCTATGAAGCAGGACTTGGCGTTGCGGCTGACGGAACATTAATACCAACATTCAAATCAAAGCCACTATATAATTATTTAAAGAACAATTTTATGCGCTATGAAGATGTTTTAACGCCAAACCAGATTGATAATATTATGCGTGTTGATTTAGCGGATATCGCGAAAGCGGCCGGTGATGATGGATTTGCCATTCATTCCCTTGAAGTATTAAAAGGTGGATTGGAAAGTGCGATGTCCAAGATGGCGATCAGAGGAACTGGTGAAGGTGGCGAAGCGGCAATTAGGGCGGCAGCACAGCAAAGGGAATTAATGATGGCTAAAAAAGCTTTCGATGATTTTTATATTGAAGGACAACAGCTTCTTGGAACAAAAATTCCAGCTGCTTTTGGCATCAAGGGATTGGATAAATACGGATACCAACTTAAGATGGTGGAAGTAGGACCTAAGTATGCGGATCAAATGCTTGATTCAGCAAAGTGGCTTGCGTCCCCGGAAGCAATGACAAATTTTCATAAACTTGTGGGCGATGACATTTTCCGTGCGGCACTTAGACGTCACATAGAAAGTGCATGGATGAAATCCCTTCGACCTTTTGAAGGAAAAACTTCAATTGAATCACACTTGAAGCAATTCTTCTTAGGAAATCCAGATGAATTAATGAAAACTACTCGTGCAGGTACATCCATTATGGGTGGTGCGACAGAAGCCGGCGAAAGGTTTGTACAAAAAGGACAAGGAATTAATCATTATGTTGATCCAGAAGGTTTCCTGAGACGATTAGGACTGTTGGATGCCCATCCTAGCACAATGGAAACAATGAAATATGCTTTTGATGGCCTAGGAGGGTCTGCTTATAAACCTTTAAGCAAGCTTCCAAGCTGGGCTGCTAACGGTGCGGACGAATTGATTGACGCAGGTGCGGATGTTGCAACAGTAAATAAAATATTTAATAATGGAAAGACAAGTAGTATTGTAGTTGATAAACTTCCTAGCACAAAAGATTTCATTGATTTCGCGCAAGTTATGAGTGCCGCTTTTAAAGGTGGTGTTCCTGATATTAGTACGTTCATCGCAAGAAGAGCACAAATTTCAGGACTTCGCGGAGTTATAAATGCATTCCTACCAGGAGTAAAAGGAGGCGCGTCCGGAGCAGGAGTATTAGCAGCTCCAGGATTAACAAAGGTAATTGCCTTTGCTTTAATGGGCCGTTACGGAATGAAAGTATTTACAAACCCAATTAATATGAGAGCATTTCATAAGGTATTAAATCCTTCTCTTCCAGTTACATCCAAGGCGTGGCAGTCAGCTGCAATGATCATAGGACAAAATTTTAGGAGTGAGTTGGAAGATTTAGATTTAACTTTGGCAGAACTAGAGGCACGTCAATTAAGAAAAGATCGTAGTGAAGCAATTAATTCACGAGTTAATAATGAAGCAGAAAATTTAAAAGGTAAATCAGGAACTGTTTTAGGAGATATAAAAAATAAAATTAATGAGCAGGTTGACAAAGAACAGCTTCAGGAACAAATATTTAAAAACCTGAAGCCGGAAAGTGCTATTGGAGATCAATCAGCACTTCCCAGCCCAACGGTCCAGACAACTGACGTGGCTAATGTCGGTGGTTCGCCGGTTGCTGGATCGTCCCTATTTGGATCGAATGAAATTAATCCTGCAGCTGGTGCCGCATTATACGCAGGCAATACTGATATGGCACTCGCCCAGCAGTATGGCGGAGGGGCTTTTGGAGTTCCGCAAGGCGGGGCTCGACAAATGCCTCGTATGGCGGCAAAAGGAGGCATCATTTCATTGGTGAGTTAATATGGCGGAGGAAAAAATGATACAGAACCGTGAGGACATCATAAGGATTGAGGGGCAGCTGAAGCTCATCAACCAGAAGCTGGACAATCATATCAATCACATCTCCGGAAAGGTTGACACGATCTTCAAGATCGTCTGGACGGTCTCGTTCATGCTACTTGGATTGATTGTTCGTGTAGTTTACACGGCGATAATGTAATGAACTATGACAAACTTTTGGAGTCTGTCAAGAGGCATGAAGGATTTAGGAACTCAGTCTATGAGGATACTCTTGGGAAAAGAACCGTGGGGTTCGGCCACCTATGCGTGGAGGACCACTGGGAGGACGGAAAGAAATATGACAAGGTATATCTGGAAAAGATTTTGGAGGATGATCTGCAGTACGCCATCAACCAGGGTGAAGGAATGTGCAAGGACCTGAAGGTTTCAGACGACGCAAAATTCCTGATAATTGAGATGATTTTTCAGCTTGGAAGCGCCGGTATACAAAAGTTCCGTCGCATGTGGTCCGCTCTTGGAGAGGATCCACCAAACTACAAGGAAGCAGCAGTCCAGATGCTTGACTCACGCTGGGCTAAGCAAACGCCAAACCGTGCGCAGGAAATGGCTGGACATATGGGGAATTGTGTGGTATAAGGCCACGTGGAATTAATAAAGAAATATAATTACGCGGATCTTAAACGGGAAGACGGGGATGTAAGACTGTATCTCACGCCTGACGGCGAGAGCCTGCCGTCGGTCACGTCCGTCCTAAATAAGACAAAGGACAGAACGTTCCTGAAAAAATGGCGTGAAAGAATTGGCGAGAAAAAAGCAGAGCAAATCATTCGGGATTCTGGCAGAATTGGAACCGCGCTCCACCTATATATAGAACATTATACGAACAAACACGCCTACAAGGATATCACCAAAATAGGGAA